>OGVS01000022.1_pt1 | contig 11837 bp, 17 predicted proteins | sample 1575811 | NCBI WGS metagenome assembly OGVS01 (sample SAMN07581543, study PRJEB24739) | freshwater metagenome | place: Singapore | collected 2015-04 | reverse complement strand
AGATGAGTAGGATGCTGCATTGTGTGGATTGTGGAAACTTCATTGAGGATGGGCGTAGCCGTCTCGGGTACAAGGTGTGTAAAGATTGTGGAGAAGCGAAGGCGATGTTGGATAGAAGTAGTTGGTGGGGTTTTATCCGGTACGGATGGCTCGCCAGGACGCCTATAAGGCCGCAAACGAGGAGACCTGGTTCGTACCGCAGGGTGACCTGTACCAAATGATGCCTCAGAAAGGGGCTGTGAAGCCCTTTTTAGCCGCTTTGGCGGCTAGGAGTAGGACAGATGCCCAATAGGCAGTGAGGGAGCCTATATGGGGCTTACAGGGCGGTGCGTGGTGCGACCGCCCTGTTTGCATTGTCGGCGCTTTTCTGTAAGGTACGCCTCGGTCGAAAGACTGGGGGAGGGAACAGTAAACAGCGATAGGCGACGGTCAAAAACCAGAACTAGCTAAATGTTCCTCCGAACCACTCAAACGCTTTTTAGTTTGGGGGGGTAGGGGGGGCGTTTCAGTTTCTAGCTCCAGGCTCTGGTCAATCCATAAGAAAAGATAAAACAAAGAATAAACTAGGGAATACAAACCCAGCCATTGAGAGGTTGCCCTATGACACTCAACATTAATCTCTCTATTGGTGAAATCTCTGTAGAAGTCTGCTCAGATGAATCATTATCTTTCGACGCAATTGAGAGCCTATTATCGAGATCAGTGTCGAGTTTATTGGTAACGTTCAACTCGTTAGATGCAAAGGACAGACAATCAGTTTTGGGATTGGACGCAGATGACGAGACGGATGAGGAAGAAGACGCCTGAAGGTACTAGGCACTGTCCTAAATGCGATTTGACACTAGCTCTCGAGGAATTCGGCTGGGCTAATAAGGAAAAGGGAAAACGACGTTCAATCTGCGGCAATTGCAGGAACCATCAAAGATGGCTACACAGACGCTTTCGCCAAGAGGCAGAGCAAATCAAAATCAAACAAGGAAATCGATGCGCTATATGCAAGGTTGACGCATCGGTAAGTCCCTTATACATCGACCACGATCACACCACCCACGAGATTCGCGGCCTTCTATGCCACGAATGCAATTCAGGGATTGCCTACTTTGACGAGAATACCGAGTACTTAGCTAAGGCAATGATTTACCTTATCGGAGGAAGAAATGAAAAAGCATTTAGTGTCGCTGATACTGACCCTCTCTATGACTTCGTTTACTACGGTGGAGTTTCAGAACTACGCCAGAAAACTGACACACTACAAAGAGTTTCCGTGCTTGGTAGAACTGTGGAGGTTAGAGAGCAATTGGAGACCAGAAGCCAAATCACCCACAAACGATTATGGGATACCGCAGAGGAATATGCCGAAACACAGCAAGAAGCAAATCCAGAAATTCAGGAGCAATCCACACGCTCAGATTGATTGGGGAATCGGTTATATTAGGCACCGTTATGGCGACGCCTGTAAGGCGCTAGACCATCACAAGAAACGTAATTGGTATTAGGGACAGGAGCTATAAATGGATTTACGTGAAAAGATAACAATAGGCGTTTGTTCGCCAGGTCAATGGCACGCGATGTTTGCCACGTCAATAATCGACATCGCACGAAGTCAATCGTGCTTAGGACAACTTATAAGCCTAGAAGGTTCTGGCGTTATATCCAGGCTTCGTAATCAGGTTGTAGCTACATTTCTAGACCGCACAACGGACGACTGGTTATTACAGATAGATACAGATCAAATAATCACGGTGGAACATTTCAAGAAACTAGTAGCGGCGGCCGACAAGGACGAACGCAAAATAGTCAGTGGGGTAGTACACGCCGCGTGGGATACGGATAACTTGTATCCAGAACCTGTGCCTTGCGTATTCAAAATGGGATCAGATGGTGAGGGCTTGTACGCGTTACACGAATATCCAGAGGACTCTGTAGTAGAAATTGATGCGGCAGGTACAGGGTGTTTATTAGTACACCGTAGCGTATTCGAGGAGATGAGAGAGAAAGCAGACCAGGTACACGAGGGCAATATGTGGTGCTTTTATAGGGATATGCCTTTGAACCAGTCGTGGGTCGGTGAGGATATCTTTTGGTCGATTAGAGCAAAAGCGTTAGGGCATAAGTTGTACGCACACACAGGGGTACAACTACCGCATAAACGCAGTTATTGGCTAAAGAAAGAACATCACACCGACTATGCCAAATACACCAACGCTAGGCATCAAAGCGCTCAACAAACCGTGGAAGTAGCTAACGCGGTAGGATTAGGGCAGGCAAGTGAATTAAAGGAAAAGTAATGGCAACGATATCAACCAGTTATGTGGTTACTACTACGTCACAAACTATTGTTGGCCTAGATAACGTGACGCAATATGTAACAATAGTGTCAGGTGGAGACACTTACATTGGAGACAGTGTTGTAACGACAGCAAGTGGGATCAAGATGGCTAACAATGACGTCTTGCAGTTCACCTTGCCAGAGGGTTGTGATCTATGGGCGCTAACGAATACAGGAACGCACGTGGTGAAGGTATTAATCACGCGCGTGGACTAATGAAGGGTTCTTTTTCCCATATTGATTGCGTGGGATATGCCGCCCCCCCTGCGAAATCTCTCCCCCCTGGGATAAATTAGAAAAAAGGAGCGCTTGGTGAAATCAGGGACAACACAGCGTTATTCCAGTGTTTATCGTCGTATCCGAAAAAAGATGCTGGAATCTTCGCCTATTTGCTTTTATTGTCGATTAGTCACAGCTACAACAATTGACCACCATCCACCGTTGGCTAGTTTTCCATCGCCAGAATTGTGGGTCGGTGAGTTGCGTCCTAGTTGCGCCAAGTGCAACTTCAGCAGAGGCGCAAAATACGTCAACGCAAAACGCAAACAAAGGAAGAGGTCACGATCTTGGTAGAGCAACTGCGCATCGACTTAGTACCGATAGACACGCTGAAACTTGATTCGCAAAATGCTCGCATTCATAAGCGCAAGTCGCTTGAGGCTTTATGCGCCAGCCTTAATACCTTTGGTCAGCGTAGGCCGATAGTAGCTAAAACCGATGGAACGGTAATTGCAGGCAATGGCACCCTTGAGGCCGCCAAGATTTTAGAGTGGGACACCATTAACGTGGTCTACATTCCAGAGCATTGGACAGAGCAACAAATTAGAGCTTATGCCTTAGTAGATAACTCGACCGCGGAGTTAAGTAGCTGGGATGCAGACCTATTAGCCATTCAAGCGGACGAACTAAAAGAAATCATAGATTTGAAAACCTTAGGTCTGCCTATGAAGATGCGCGACTTAACAAACATAGATGAAGTTGAACAGTTTGATAAAGACAACATAGAAGTAAAAGAAGGCCAACTTTGGCAATTGGGAAATCACAGATTGTTATGTAAGGACTCAAGCGAGGATGGCGCTTTGGCATTACTGCTCGGTGATGAACTAATTGATTGCGTTTGGACTGACCCACCGTATGGTGTGCATTATGTCGGCAAGACCGCAGAGTCCTTAACAATTCAAAACGACAATTTAAGTCTAGGGCAAATGATGGATTTCCTGCGCGAGGTATTTGCCAACCTACTAGACAAATCCAAACCAGGCGCTCCGTATTACGTTTGCGCGCCTTCAGGAAAAGAAGGTCTAGCCTTTGCCAGCACATTAAGTGAGTTGGATATTTGGAAGCACACGCTTGTATGGGTGAAGAACACGCTAGTGATGGGCAGAACCGATTATCACTACCGTCACGAGGCTATCTATTACGGATGGAAGCCAGGTGGGGCGCATAAATGGGTGGGCGATAGAAAGCAAGACACAGTTTTGGAATTCGACCGTCCAAGTCGGTCGGAAGAACACCCCACTATGAAGCCAATCGCGTTAATAGCTAAAATGCTGTTGAATAGCACTGCGGAAAACGATTTGATATGCGATCCTTTTGGAGGTTCAGGGTCAACCCTTATAGCGGCGGAACAATTGAACCGTAGAGCTTATCTTTGCGACATCAGTCCACGTTATTGCGGCGTTACAATTTCGCGTTGGCAAAACTTAACTGGGCAAAAGGCGGTGTTACTAAATGGCTGAGAACTTGCCAGAGGTAATAGTTGGTCTTTACGCGGCGGTGGTTAAACGCCTCAATCGTGAGTTAACGGAGGTTGAACAGCGCACGGTTGAGATGCTTTGTTGGTCGGCACACGTACACCAGACGGCTATGCGAACCATCGCGGAGACTGGACTCTTGGTGAAATCGCCACGCGGAGCCATAATTCACCCTTTGGTAAAGGTGGCAAAGGACGAGGCCGAAACATTTATCAAACTATCAAATCAATTACAGCTCAAACCTACTCAAGGCGGTGAATCGTTTGACCTATGGGACAAGTTGTCAGCCGAAATAATGCGGTAGCCAAGAAGGTCGCAACACTAATCCCACCCAGGTGGGGTACGCCTAGAGACCGCCGCCGCAAAACTATGGGAGGCGCTTTAGCCGAAGTAGCTAAAGCAATGGGCTTTGACCTGTTTCCGTGGCAACGCCACGTGGTAGATACTGCGATGGAGTATCGCAACAATCAGTACGTTTATCGCACCTGCGGCGTGGCTGTTGGTCGTCAGAACGGTAAAAGTAGCCTTGTAGCCACGCGCATTGCGTATGAAGCAATCCACCCAAGACATCGCATTGCTTATACCGCCCAGGACAGAAATATGGCAAGAGCCAAATGGGAAGAGCACGTAGAAATATTGATGCAAAGTCCATTCAAAACAAAGATTAAACACGTGGTCAGAACCAACGGCAACGAACACGTAATATTCAAGAATGGTTCCACGTATCAAATCACAACGCCAAACAATAAAGGCGGTCGCGGTTCAAGTTTAGATTTGGTAGTTATAGACGAAGCCTTAACACACGATCTGAGCCTAATAGGAGCGTTACAGCCGACATTAGCTACAAAGCCAAACGGTCAGTTATGGATACTTAGCAACGCAGGGGATGAGCGGTCAACTTTATTAGCTCATTACAGAAACCTGGCGCACACGCAATTGTCAGGTGGCGATTCAAGATTGGCCTGGTTTGAATGGGCGCCGCATTCCGATAAGTTTGATCATCTTGACGAGTTAATTTGGCGTCAGGCAATTCCTTCGATGGGGCAAAAGAACGGCGTCACCATTGAGGCGGTCAGGGAAGCGGCTAACACAAACTCACCTGAAATCTTCACAAGGGAATGGCTAAACGTATGGGCGGCAAAAGAAGCCACGCAGGTCATTCAAACAGAACAATGGGATGGGCTAATGCGTAGCGATGTCATTATCAGCGACAGGGTAACTCTTGGCGTAGATATGACTAGAGAACGTGACCGTGCGGCTATTGCGGCGTGCGGTTATACGTCTGGGCTAAATCCAGTGGAAATCGTAGATTTGAGAGATGGCGTGGCCTGGCTACAACCACGCTTGGTAGAAGTAGCTAAGAAGTGGAATGCGACGGTCGTAATAGACACAGGCAGTCCTGCCGCTTCGCTAATAGGGCATCTCGAATTAGCTGGAATCAAAGTTCTAGCCATTGGCCTTCAAGAGTACGCGCGCGCGTGCGGCAACTTCTATGACTCGGTGCAAGCGGCTACCGTATGCCACTTAGGTGATGACAATTTACGCGAGGCCATAATAGGAAGCGCAAAGAGACCGTTAGGAGATGCCTGGGCTTGGAACCGACGCGCAGGGTCAAATATAACTCCATTAGTGGCCGCAACTTTGGCGCACTACGGAATGACAAACAGTCCAGTCGAAATACCAGTGATGAGGAGCAGAATATTTTAAGAACTTATATCGGAAGCGCCTTGCAGATTATTGGCGCAACTTTAACTGTGATAGCAATAGCACAAGTAGAAACCATCTTTGCGATAGGATTGGCAGGACTTTATTGCCTAGCCTTCGGCGTGGCACTTGAAAAGAGGACGTCCTAATGCTTGGAAGATTGCTAAAGAGAGGCATCCAACCGTCCATCGTTTATACCCAGTCAGGTTATGTAGATTCACTGGGTCGCGTAGGCCGAGCCTTTCAAGCAAACTGGGCAGGGACTTATGTAGACACAAACACCGCATTAGGTGTGCCAGCGCTATGGCGAGGCGTCACATTGTTAGCGGATGCAATAGGCGCGCTGGAATTACACAGCTATCGGCGCGGTCGTAAAGTTTCACCGACACCCATTTTATTGGAACGACCAGTGCCAACGCAGACGCGTATGGAAACAATCTCTGCAATGGCCGCATCTTTAATATTAGATGGAAATTATTACGCGGTGCTGGGCGAACCAGATTCAAACGGTTATCCATCGCAGTTCTATCCAGTCGCTTGTGATCGTGTGCGTATTCAAGAACAAGACGGTCGTATCTTTTATCGCATAGATGAGACCGTTTATGACGCATCACGGATTTTACATATTAAGAACTTTACTTTGCCAGGGGAATATTACGGTCGCGGCATTGTCAATGTGCAAAAGCAGGCCATTGGTAAAGAAATAGCTATTAATGAATACACGGCTAGTTATTTCAATGGCGGTGTAAATCCAACTGCGGTCATAAAGTCGGCCAATCCAGATTTGACGCAAGAAGAGGCAGACGCTCTAAAGAATCAATGGCTTCAAATGTACAGCGGTCGCAATCGCGCACCAGCGGTTCTAAACTCAACTACAGAATTTGAAATCTTGTCAGGTAACGCGCAAGAGAGTCAATTAGTCGAAACTCAAGTACAAAGCCTAACCGAGGCGGCTAATATTTTAGGGTTACCTGCTTATTATTTAGGCTCGCCAAACACATCGCGCACCTATGCAAACGTCGAACAGGAAAATCTACAGTTGGTGCGCTGGTCTATTCAGCCAATTGCAGAAAGAATTGAACAAGCGCTATCTGATCTGTTAGTGCGTGGTCAAGTAGCTAGATTTGACTACGACACTTTATTGCGTACCGATACTTCTTCGCGCTACAGCGCTTACGCCACTGGAATCGCCAGTGGTTTCCTAACGGTCGATGAGGTACGAGATATGGAAGGAAGAGACCCAATAAATCCTGTCGATGACGAGCCTATTGAGATGGACGACGATTATGACGACGACATCGAAGAGGGCATAGAGGAGGAAGACAGTGCAGAATAAGGAAGAAAGAACCTTTACCCTAGAGCTACAGATTCGTGGCGATGGCGATGGTCGTACCATCTATGGAATGGCGGTGCCTTATGACAAAGAACAAAGAATCGATGGGGAAACCACCGAAGTGTTCCGCAAGGGCGTGTTCAGCGAAATCGTAAAAGCGGCACACCGCGTTAAATTGCTACGCAACCACGACATCAAGAACCCAATCGGCAGAGCAACAATCTTGCGCGAGACCGAAGATGGACTTTATGCAGAATTTAAGATTAGCAAGACTCGCGAAGGCGATGATGCTTTAGAGCTAGTTAAAGATGGCGCACTAGACCATCTTTCCATTGGTTTTATGCCACTGAAAAACCGAAAACGCCAGGACGGCGTAGTAGAACGTCTGAAAGCGCACCTAGCTGAAGTCTCGTTAGTGACCTTTGGGGCGTATGGGGATGCGGCGTCCGTTGTTGGCGTGCGTGAGGCGGATGAAATTGTAGCTCCAACGCCTAATTTGACTGCCGCTAGAGCGATATTAAATGCCTTACAGCGTAGTTGATAACCACCCAGAGTGTTCTGGGTTTGCAGTCGTTAAAGATTCCAACAATGAACTTCTGGGTTGTCACAAAACAAAAGAACAAGCCGACGATCAGTTAACGGCCATCAATATTGCAGAATACGGAGAAGGTCAAAGCCGAACCGCAAAAGCGTTGAAAATAATGAGCTTACTGCGCCGCATAGGATAAGATTCAAGCATTGGAGAACACCTCACCAACGTGGGCGAACACCCTGCTTCGGCAACACCTTCGTCGCTTTGGATGACACCTTCTCAACGTAATGTCCATTTATACGAGAGGAAACACAAATGGCTAACGCCTTTTTAGACTCTCTGCGTGAGAAGCGTGAGAGTAAAACTGATTTGATGCAGACAATCATCAATCGTGCCGCTGAGGAGGCACGCGATGTAAGCGAAGTAGAACTAGCTAACATTGAAGCACTCAATGTTGAAATCAAGAAGCTTGATGAAAGAATTGAACAAATCTCCGACATCGAACTACGCAACGCAAAAGCGGCAGAACTCGCCTCAAAGGTTGACGCTAACAAGCCAACCGAAAAGCGCGCCGAAACCATCAAGGTAACAAATGAGCCGCTCACCTATTCTGAGCGCTCAGAAAACAGCTTCCTTATCGATGCTGTTCGTGACCACTATGGCACAGATGCAGAGGCTAGTGATCGCATTCGTCGTCACCAAACTGAGATGCGCTATCAATATCGCGCAAGCTCCACATCTGACTTTTCAGGTCTAGTTGTTCCGCAATATTTAGTCGACCTTTACGCTCCAAAGTTGCGCGCAGGTAGACCATTCGCTGACGCTAGCCGCAAGCACGCTCTTCCTGGTCAAGGTATGTCCGTGGTACTGAGCCTCATCGGAACAGGTACTTCGGTCGCGGCGCAAACTTCACAGAACACTGCGGCGGTAAGCACCGACCCACAGGATTCCTCACTAACCGTAAACGTGAACACAGTTGCTGGCCAGAACAGCGTTTCAAAGCAGGCATTGCTTCGCGGTTACAACATCGAATCAATTATTTTGCAGGATTTGATTCGTGCGTATCACACTAAATTAGATGATTTAATTATCAATGGAACTGGTTCCAACGGACAACCTTTGGGTATTCAAGGAATGACCACAGGTATTCTGGTGACTTACACAGCCACCACAGGAACTGTTGCAGGCGTATATCCAAAGATTGCGGATGCAATTCAACAAATTCAAAGCAACGTATATGCGTCTCCAAACGCAATCGTTATGCATCCACGACGTTTGGGATGGTTCCTCAGCGGCCTAGATGGACAAAACCGTCCATTGGTGGTTCCAACTGCTTACAATCCAGTCAACGCAATTGGTACAGGCGAGGGTTATCCGAACTACGGCAACAACTCTGGTTATTCACTGCTCGGTTTGCCAATCATCACTGATGCAAACATCACAACGACTGCTGGCGCTGGCACAAACCAGGACACCATCCACGTTGTAGACCTCAACGAATCACATTTGTTTGAGGAATCAGGAAATCCAACTTACGTGACATTCGAAGAGCCAACAGGCAAGGTGGCATTAAACATCGTGCTTTACGGTTTCTTCGCGTACACCAGTTTGAGATATCCAAAGGCCTTTGCCCAAATTAATGGCACAGGCTTAGCGGCACCAACGTTCTAGCTAAGTAATGACTCCCTGGCGTGAAAGCGCCAGGGTAGTTATAAGCATCCAGAATCTTTATGGAGGCATTAATGCATTCTTTAGGGGAAGTCTTTAATGTATTCTCTGTTCTCGATCACCTGTCCCTGATTGCGAGGATTCTGGATGCCTATAACTAACGGCTACACCACGCTCACGGCTATGAAGACTTTTCTATCCATAGCTGATAACACCGACGACACCTTGCTAGAAGGCTTGATTGAAGCGGCCTCTCGTAGCATTGACCGCATCGCAAATAGAAGGTTTTACGCAGATACCAACGCTTCGGCGCGTTTATACCGCGCATTTAATAATTTGTTTACCTTCACAGATGATATTTCTAGCACCAGCGGTTTGATAGTCAAGGTAGACGATGACGGAGATGGCGTATTTGAAACAACGCTAACTTTGAATACTGATTACTTAATGGAACCCTTGACCGCCGCATCTCTAGGCCGACCATTCACTCAAATCACCATTGTGAATACAGGGGTCACTTTTCCAATTTTCCCAGGACTATTCTCTAACGGATTACGGCCAGGGGTCGAAGTAACCGCAAAATGGGGATGGCCTGCGGTGCCTGATGACATTGAAACTGCGTGCCAAATTCTGACAGCGGATTTATACAAGCGCAAAGATAGCCCAGGCGGCATTCTAGGGTTAGGCGATTTGGGTGCTATTCGTATGTCGCCATTAGGCCGCGACGTCACCGCTATTGTTCGCGCCTATCGTCGAGAGGTAGCCGCTTAATGGTTCCATCGACAGTTCGCGCGAACCTAAAGACCAGATTAGCTACTATCACCGGACTTCGAGTTTATGACCACGTTCCAGATAGCGTAAATGTTCCTGGAGCAGTAGTTGGACAATTAGACTTAACCTTTGACGCATCTTTTAATCGAGGTTTTGATAACGCCACCTGCACCATTATTCTGATCGTGGGAAGAATGAGCGAACAAGCAGGACAAGCCAAATTAGACGGCTATCTATCAGGCACTGGAGCTACTAGCGTTAAGGCGGCAATCGAAGCGGACGTTACTTTACAAGGCGCAGTTCAAACTTTACGTGTCACACAGGCGACTGCAGGTACAGTGCAGGTTTCTAATGTAGACTACTTAGCCTATCGCTATCTCGTCGAGTTAATAGGGTAGAAGGAGAAACAATGGCAGTATTTATGGGTAACAAGGTGGCTGTAGTAGCAGGCACCACCACCATCACTACATTCGTGCGCACAGTAACACTGTCTCGTGAAGTAGACGCGGTGGAAATCACAGCGATGACTGATACCGTCCAGAATCTAATCGGCGGAGTTGAAAGACCGTCTGTTACTTTGGAAGTATTCAACGACTTCGCGGCAAGTAGCGTTAACAGCGTATTTGAAGATGCGCTTGGCTCGAAGTTGGCACTTGTTTTGATTCCTGTATCAGGAACCGTAACAGCAACCAACCCACGTTATTCGATGTCCGTACTTGTATCACAGTGGCAACCAATCAATGGCGCCACAGATGCACCAGCAACGGCATCCATCACACTGCCTGTAACGGCGCTAACTAAAGCGACGTCTTAGTAGAAACCAGAGGGACAGATGGCAACACTCAAGGTAGAAGTAACGGAGAAAAACGGCAAAACTAAAGAATACGAGATCACGACAAGTGCTCGCGTAGCCTTTGAAAGCGCTCATCAAACTGCGTGGCACACACGCATAGTAGAAGAACAGCGCGAGTCAGATCTCTGGTGGTTTGCACACTACTTGTCCAAGAAGGCAGGAGAACACTCCTTACCCTTAGACGATAGCTACTTGGACAAGTACGATGGCATCCGATTGGTATATGACGAAAAAAATGGATTGACCGACGCGGAGTAATTTGGGAAGTCGCCTCCGTGTCGGTGGCAACAGGTATTCCACCGAACGCCCTATTAGAATGTGACCCTGCCATTTACTCGGCAATTAAGTTCATCTTGATTGAACAAGCAAATGCTAGGAAGTCGGCAAGGAGGAAGTTCTAGTGCCTGTTGAGACACGCTTCGTTGATGAATTGCCGAAATTGATTGCTGACCTCAAGGCTATGAGCCCTCAATTGAAAAAGGACTTTGATAAGGGATTACGCAAGGCGGTTGAGCCAATGCAAAAGGTAGCACGATCATTCGTGCCAGACAGCGTGACTCATAACGGCAAGCCAATCTGGCGTGACCAACCGCCAACCTATCAGTCACCAGCCTGGATAGAAGATACAACTCATCGCGCTCGCGATGTCGAAGAGCGCTGGGTTTGGCAAGCGGCACAAGTACGCAAGGACATCGTGATTCGGCGCAAAAGTTCTCGCCGCGTACCTGTCGGCTACGACAAAGTAGCTGTTAGCGTTTTATCTTTGATTAATTCTATCGTGACTGGGAAATGAATTTTGTATCGTGACTGGGAAACAGATCGGAAGAGCACACGTCTGAACTCCAGTCACTCCGCGAAATCTCGTATGCCGTCTTCTGCTTGAAAAAAAAAAA
>OGVS01000021.1_pt1 | contig 11846 bp, 16 predicted proteins | sample 1575811 | NCBI WGS metagenome assembly OGVS01 (sample SAMN07581543, study PRJEB24739) | freshwater metagenome | place: Singapore | collected 2015-04 | reverse complement strand
TTTTTTTTTCAAGCAGAAGACGGCATACGAGATTTCGCGGAGTGACTGGAGTTCAGACGTGTGCTCTTCCGATCTGTTTCCCAGTCACGATATACATCTGCAATATCGCTCAGATCTCTCGAGGCATGCGCCAAGAGCAGGTTGGCACCCGTACCGTTGGTATCCGTAAAAGTGTCAAAGGTCCAATTGTTGTTGACGTTTGCGGTGAAAGGCGCAGTGATCGTGCTCACCCTCACCGTGAAGCCGGATCCTGCGGGCAGGGTTGCCGTAAGCGTCTCCCCAGGAAGGTAGCGCAAGCCTCCGCTCAGGAGCGTCACCCCTGTCACAGTACCACCACCTCCGACCACGATAGAGGCCGTTGCAGCGCTTCCTGATGCCGACCCTGTAAGTTCCCTTGCGTAGGTGCCTGGCGTGTATCCTGAGCCCGCTACAGTGCCTGTAAGGGCCGTAATGGGGCCCGAGAACTTGAAGTCCGTAACTCCTGCGCCCACCCCATTGTTGTTGACGCCCACCACCTGCAGACCGTCCGAATACCCGCTGTAGACGTTATTGAGGGCATTCTTGACGACCACGTACACACCTCGAGAGGGTCCTGCCAGGTTGCCGGTGATCTGCCGATACCCCCCAATCTTGCGCGGCCTGCTTCTCTGAAAGCGCACCCAGCGACCATCGGTGTAGCATTCCTTATCAAAAAGCGTTCCGTCGCGTTGAATTCCCGCCTTGGTGTCAAGCGCAAAAACCTTCTTGGTCATCAGAATGTTCCACCGGAAATACCACTTGTAAAGTTTCCTGTGCCTGTGATTTCAAGGCCTGCTGCTGCGAGATTCAAGCGCTGTGTTCCAAGGATGGAAATACCAAAGTTTCCTGCTCCCGGACGATAGATGCCGGTATTAATTTCTGATCCAAAATTAAGACTTGGAGAGCCTGCTGATCCATTCACAAGACTGAACGACGTACCGCCTGCTTGCGTGGTGTTGGCATTCAGAATGTTGGTGCCATCGCAAAACAACGTGGCCTGTCCCGCCGCAGGCACTGTGGCCGTACTTGCACCAATTGCCGCAGTTTTAATGGTTACTGTAAATCCGCCCGCCGTGGTTTGATTGCTTACCACGTACAAATTAACCACGGGCGGAACGATAATATTGACGTTTCCGGAAAGCGTGCCATTAATGATCATTAAGGTATTGGACGCCTCACTTGCAGTAAGTGTGTAGTCGCCCGTAGTAACCGTTTTGGTCAACACCCCGAATTCAAAAAGCGTACTTGCCCCATATCCTACGGTCACAAACGCAGTACCGGTGGATACGATAAATGCTGATTCATTCGGCTGAAAAATCTTGCTTACCGCACCATCCAGCAATTCACCCCCGGATGTGTTAACTGTCAGTGAACCGGTTCCGTTGTTTTTTATTAAAAAGAACCAGTTGTTTCCAACTGCGGTACTCAGGGGCAAAGTAACGGTTGTTACACCACCTGTCCACACATAGGTTTTTGCGCGGTCCCCATCCACAAAACTTTGGCTTGCCACAATTGCAAAAACCGGATGCGTCTGATCCAGTACCGTACCATTGGCCTCCAGACCTGCACCCGCAAGTGTGGCTGCATCCGCATTGGACGTACCCGCTCCAAACGTAAAGTTACCCCATGTTCCTGCGTCGGTGCTATTGTCTGTCAGATAAATATAGCGCGCTGATCCCGCGGCAATGGAAACGATCGTTGCTGTACCGTTGAGCGTCTTAACGGTGAAGGTGTTCCCGCCCGTGTTGCGGATCAGAGCATCTTGGCCCACCGAAACCTGACTTGCCGCGGGCATACGCAACTCAAGTCCGCCAGACGATGCCGCGACATCCATGATGCGCGCCGCAGGCGTTTCGCTTTGCAGGTTGCCATTGATTGGCCACACGAGCTGCAGGTTTGCAGCAAGCGTGATGGATTCGTAGGAAACATCCGTGGGCTGTACAACATTTCCTGAAAAAACCGAATTGTAAGTTGTCATATAGACACCTCTTGACATGCAGATCGCGCAGCCTTTTGCAAGGCCTTAGTTGCAATATTTGTGATGATGTAAATTGCCCAGGCGCTCATATCAACTGTCCATGGCGATGGCTTGCCGATCTGCAAGCCTGAGTTTGTCTTCCGCAGCCAGAATTTGAATGATCTGTTCATACTGCGCTTGCCACAAAGGCAAACGCTCATCGTTTTTCAGGTAAGGCATGGCTTGAAGCAAGGCACCGTAAAGCAGTGCTTGTGGGGCGTACACCGTAAACCAGTTGGTCTGATTGGCCGAATCCAAAGGCACCACCCGCTCGTAATACAGTACCTCATAAGCAAAGGCTGAGCTTGGTGTAGGCGCCACCAGCCAGTGCGTGAAGTCATAGTCGCAGTAAAACTTGGGAACGTCCGTCTGGGTTGCCGTAGGCCAGTACTCGCGCAGATACTCATACTTTCTGAGAAGGATAGGGTATCGCTTACCCGCCACTGTCAGATTCATTGACACGGTTTTGCGCCAACGCGCCGGTTTGTCAATGATCGGATTGCTTGCCACCATGTTGGAGGTTTGCACGGTGAGGTTGCCCAGAAACTTGATCTTGGCTGCGATGTCCTGTTCTGCCAGCCCGATAAAGGTCGGAATCCGATCCACGGTGGCTGTGTCGGTACGTTCCAGATACTGCTGGATATCCGTCACCAAGTTGTTGTAGGTCATTGCGTAAGCCATTAGCGATACCTCGCCGTTTTCTCTCGAATACTTTTAGGTTGTGCTACAAATTGTTTTCCTGCTTTTGTTCCCTCTCGTTTAGCTCGTGTGGTTGCAGCATATTCTTGTGGACTAAGCGATTTGATGGCTTTTTCAGGCAAATATCTTTCGCCTGTGTCTGATGAGCGTTTGCCAGATTTTGTACGCCATTTTTGGGCGGTCCAATCTTTAAGACTTTTTTGCGATGGTTTCATTTTATTTATTATTCAATAAATTTAATCACGGTATCCGCCGCCTTTTTCTTTATATTTTTTTGCAAGAAGTTGACTTTTTCTCGCGCTCCATTTTCCTGCAGCGGTCCCCTGAACATTTGACCCTTTAATGCTGTCAAAAAGTCTTTTGCGCATTTCTGGCTTGGTATAGTTGCCTGCTTTGTTCACTTGTGATTTCATCGCATGAATGCAGCTTCCGCCGCCCTCCTTCTTGTAAGCCCAGGCAGCACGCGACCACTTGCTTTATTCCACTTCAGGCACTCTGTTGCCGCGCCTTCCCAGTCGCCAGCGTCTACGCGCTTCTTGAATGTCGAGATCCTGTAGTTTCCTAGGCCGCAATTGTATGCCCATGACAAGACTGCGGCAAGTCTGCGCGGTGCCGCGTTCCGCAATGTCGGTGAAAGCTTACAAAGACCGACAAAAAAGTACTGCACATGATGATCTAAAGCTTCTTCACACTGCTGCATCGTCCAGATCGTGCCTGGGTTGATGTCCGGCCCGGTTGCACCCCAGCCAATCGTCCAAGGGTGGCCTTTTGTTCCTGGGTCAGGGTAAGCCTGCACCCTTCCGTCTGGCAAACGCTTGGCTAAACCCTCAAAGGGCTTGATCAGTACATCCTTGCAAAACTTTTTGGCCTCATTCACGATTTATTATATTTTTCTATAGATCGTCCTACGAACCAGAACGTTAACATCATATTAAGCATTGCAAAGTCATCACTGTCGTAACTCGTCGTCAACACCTCGGCCCAGTGCGCGTCTGTTTGAAATGCAATCGTTAGTCCTGCTGCCTTAACAGCCACATACACACCAAAAGCAATCCAAGTAAGCCCCGGACGGGTAATAGCAGTGATAAAACTAGCGAGCCACCCTGCTTCCTTGGCAGTGCTTGCCTGCTCTTTAAATGCCTCCTTGATTGCGTCCACCTGCTGGATCGAGTAATCAACATACTTTTCCTCGACCCGAAACTCCCCGCGCATTTTCTCCAGGTCGGTCTGGAGTTGGAACATCTTGAGTTCATGCAGGCGCTCATTCTTCTTGTCCATGAATTTAAGAATCTCTGGCGCAAGCCGAAACAGACCGCCAAAAATAGAGCCAAGCAAACCGCCGCCGAGAAGGTCAAACATTACTTATCCGCCTTCCCATCCAACTTGTCGAAGATTTTCCCAAGCATGGACTTAATTTCGTCAATATCTTTGTGATAATCGTCCTTCAGAACATACACTTTTGGCATGTCCGTCTCGATCTTATGCAGATCGCGCTGGAGCCGCTGCTGCGCCTCCCAGAGAATTCGCAGCCACCAGCCTGCTGCTGCGCAGGCGCATCCTATCGCGGCGTTAATCAGCGTTTGTGCGTCCATGCCTTATTCCTTCGTAATCCAACCGTTTGCCAGCGCTTTCGCCTGCGTTCTAAACGCCTGATATGTGGCATATTTTTCGCCGCCATCGTTGATCGCAGCAAACTCAGCGTTGTAGTCGTAGACCGATCCGATGATCTTGGCGACCAGTTGATTGTAACTGTCTGCAACATCGCATGCCGCCTCGTTCTGCTCCCACTGCGTGCGAGGTTCTCCAAAACTTGGCGCAGGAACTTGTTGCGCGTCCCAATGAATCAACAACGATTGCCCGATAACTTGATAAGTCGGCAATTGTGTGTCTGAATAAACTTTCATATTGCACCTTTTAGTTGGTGAGGAAACGCACTGATTAAGTTGCGAGAAATGTTTTTGCGCCACAACATTTTTGCACTAGCAGTTTTTACCCATCCTTTATAGGCCATTAAGCTACTCAGCGCGTGAGACCGATCAAGTCGCTTCCGATTGTTGCGGATTCGTTTGCAATTCGCTTTAAAGTTTCTTGCAATGGATGTTCTTAACTTTGTATATTTTGGCCTAAAAACGTAACCTACAAAGTCTACCCCATTTTTTGCAATGTCATACAGCACCCAGTTCGGTTTGATCGTTAATTTGAAACACTTGAGCCACTCAATCATCTTTGTCTTGAGCGCCAGAAGATTGCTTTTGTTGTTATCCATAATTACAATATCATCACAATATCTGAAATACGCCGCTGGGCGATACTGTTGTTTGACGGCCCAATCCAACCTACTTAGATACAAATTCCCAAAATGCTGCGATGTATAGTTACCAATTGGCAGGCCTTCTATGCTGTCTATGATGTCATCAATCAACCACAGCGTGTCTTTGCATTTTATCTTCCTGCGTATTTCCTGTTTTAACAGTTCATTATTTACCGATGGGTAATATTTTTGTACGTCCATCTTGATCGCGTACGTTGGACAATTGTCTGATCGCACCAAAGATTTAACGCGTCTTGCGGCGTCCGATGTCCCTCTGCCTACAATAGACTGATACGTGTCGCGTATAAAAGATCTCGTGATGATCGGCCCAATGATGTTTAACAGTGCGTGTTGCACAATCCTATCAGGATAATAGGGCAATTTGTGAATTGTGCGAATTTTTCGACCGTCGTAACGATCCTCAATTTCATATTTGCTTGTTGTAAATTGTTTGTTGATCAGCAACTGCTGTATTTCGTAAGCGTACTTTTCAGGATCTGCATCAACCATTTTTACTTCGGTATAAAAAGACTTTCCTTTCTTTGCTTGACGGTGAGCAAGTTTGATGTTTTCTAGGTCTGTAATCTTACCCCAGAGATTTCCCGCACGTTTCATCGCTGGTGTACTCCCTGCTGTTCGCTTGCGCTACCAAGCAGTATTGGAGTGCCATATTCGCCCGTGAGGACAGGGGTTTTGTGCCGCATTGCTGCAACAGCGAGGTGTGTGCCAATATTACGATTCAGATTAGATGAATCATTATTCAGATTCCAATAGAAGCCTCCCGCATTCGCCCCATTATTCGCATTCCTGCCGAATAACGTGACCTGCCAACTATTGTTTCTAACCACTTGCACAATAACCCCCTAAAACATCAAAATGCAAGGCGCGCGCCAAAACCACGATTCAGACTAGATGAATCATAATTCAGAAGCCAACAGAAGCCCCCCGCAGCCGCCCCATAATTCGCATTCCCGCCGAATAACGCGACCCGCCAACCAGCGGCCTGATAGTAGTAATCAGCCCAATAAGTGCTGCTTGAACCGCCAACGGCTGATGGGAGGAATGCAAACGGTTCGTTCTGGCAGTTTGTTACCCATCCGTCAGACGCAACCATTGCAGCCCCAATCGCATTGTAATTAGTCGCCGTATCATCTGCAAAATTAGCGCGAGTGTTGCTCACATACGCTTGATTGTTATTGATGTTGTAGCCGTCAATCCAATTCCAGCAGTTGCCGTACCAGTTTTCGATTCCGCGATAGGACATAAACGCTGTGTCCCGCGTGCCACTTGATGCGCCGTTCGTAGTGTTCGTGGATGCGTTGCCAATGCTGTTGGATTTGCCTGCGACGCTATGTGGAGAATCGGTTTGATTGCCGCTAGATGCTGGATACCCCGTTGATACTGCGACGTTGCCATCGCCAATCGTCTGTTGGGTGCGGAATGTTCCAAACTCAATTAGGAACAACAACTCCACAGCCCATGCCAAGTAAGCATCAACTAGTCTCCAGCCTGTCCCTCTGTTTGCTGCTAGCGTACGGGCGTTAGCGCGAGTAATTCCGACGGCAGGATAGACGCCCGAAACAGACGCAAGTTTTGGACTTGCATCTAAAGACCATTGTTGGCCCGATCCCCAATTATTATCGTAGTTCAATCCTGATTCATACGTCGTTCCCGTTGAGTTGACGCAGGCATCATAAGCCCCGTAGTAACGATACGGCACAAATTCGCCATCTTTCATGAACGCTGGATGCAACGTATATCCTGGGGAAGGAAGTAGGCTAATTGACCACGTCCGCGTAGCACCAGACGTAAATTTAACGTAAAACGCCGGAATCTCCACCATCACCATGCCGTCTGCGCCCGTTAATGTTGCTGCGCTTCCATCAGCTTTGAGCGTTGAGTTCGATGCATCAAGATAGTAATTGACGCTTCCGTCATCCCGTAACAAACATCTGCGCATTGATGTGTGTACATCCGTTACGCCGGATACAGTGGTGGTATACGTGTCGGCACTTTGGTTCCACCCTGTTGAGCGCGACACCACAAGCGATGCTGCGTTGATTGTCGGCGCGGTAAGCGTCGTGCCATCAAACGTCAGCGCACTCCCACTCGTCGCCATTTTGGAGCCGTTGAGGTACAGGACACCGTTTGCGGTTCCTCCGGAGAGCGTCAGGTTTCCACCCATCGTAAGCGCTCCAACACCGGCCACATCCCCCGTGGAGTCAGCGATGGTCACTACGCTGTTTTGCACTAACTTACCTGTCGTGCCGTCAAACCTGACTACTGCATTGTCTGTAGCACTTGCTGGGCCTACGACATCACCGCTAGCCCCGGCAGAAGAGGCAAGAAGCTTGACCGTTCCTCCCGAGTTTTTAAAGTACAGCTTTTCATCGTTCGTGTTAATCGCCAACTCGCCATCAGAAAGATTTCCTGATGTAGGAACTTGCGATGCCGTGGTGCTTCTATAAAGCTGGATAGGGGTAAAGTTTGTGGCTGGCATTAGAATGTACCTCCGTCAATCACTGCCCACTCAGGAGCCGAAGCACCAGCACGAAGAACATAACCTCGAATTCCTAGTGCTAATGTTGATGTTGTTGCTGCGCCTGTTTGATACACCAAGGAGCCTGCAGCACCTCCTGCTACATTGGTTGCGGTTGTTGCGGTTGCTGCATTGCCCGAGGTGTTTTGATTGAGCGTCGGCACATCGCTTACGGCAATCGCTCGAAAGGTTGGTGTACCCGTTGAGGATACTGGTCCCGCAAAAAAGTATGCTTGGTTTGCATTTGCCCAAGCACCTGTAAGCGTGCCTGACCCCGTAACTGGACTATTGGTTACTGTGAATTCAGCCGGCAAAGAAAGACCTACCGAGGTCACGGTGCCACCAGGATTGCTCGAAGCAATAGTGATGGATCCAGCAGCATTGGTAATCGTGACGTTACTTCCTGCCGTTAACGTCGCCTTGGTCAGCGTATTGCCCGTGCTGTTGCCAATCAATAACTCACCGTTGGTGTAGCTTGTTTGACCTGTGCCGCCTGAGGTCACAGGCAAAGTGCCGGTTGTTGCATTGGCCTGTGCAAGATTTACTGCACCGAAATCTACCGTACTGCCACTCCTGCGCAGCACCTGATGATCGGATGCGGCTGCAATATCTGCCACGTTGCCTGTGGAGTTTGCTGAACGTCCAATCACGGAAAGCCCAGAAGATTGCCGCAACAATGCATCCGTGATGCCATTGGTGGCAACGCTGATCGTACCCGTTGATGTGATTGGATTGGGTGAACTCGTCAGGCCCGTACTTGCGGTTACAGAAGAAACACCTAAGCCCGCAGGGATAGCGCCCCATGTGCCACTAAAGTATCCCTCAAAAATTCCAAGTGAATTGTTGTACCGGAACGTGCCGTTTGTCGGGGACCCTGCGCGTTGGCCCGTTGTTCCTGAAGGAACCACCACTCCTTCTGTGCCCGGTAAGACGGGGTTATCGGCCAAACCAATCGTCGGGTTCGAAGGCCCTGTACCATCTGCGACATCGATTTCTCCCGCAGTGCCCAACAATTGAAGAGTGGCTATACCGCCTCCAGCGGTACGACCAAGCAAAAAAGTACCCGAAGAATTTTGCAACGCCAAAACCACGCCATCCAGGTTGATCGTTGGGTTGCCGGCCGCCCCGCTGGCATTACTCACCGCTAAACCGCCGCCAACCGCAATCGAACGATTGGTAACCGTGTTGCTGCCGGTCTTGGCAAGTAGCCCAGCCCCAGAAGTATCAAGCGTCTGCAGCGGAGTAGACAAGCTCAATGCTAAAGTGGATTGCGCCCCGTTGTCGGTAATACCAATTCCCGATCCGGTTGAGGTCAGATACCTTGAATTGTTGAGCGTAGGCTCATTGTTGACGGTCAAAAAAGTTTGCGTTAACGAAGGCGAAGCCGCAATCGCGCCGGTGGTCGTGCGAACCGTTTGGCCATTCTGCACAATCGGCACAAGCTCCGATCCTGTAATTGCTCCAGCAGCGTTTAATTGTGTGATGGTTTGATTGGCCATTACAATGCAATTCCGTCAAGGTTGCCGTTATTCTCGGGTGTTTGCGTATTACCCTCAGTTGACAAAATAGTTTGATTTAATCCGTTGGTGAGCAGATTGTTGGGATCAAGCGCTACCGAAACGTCAGGGCGCGGAAACCGCAAATTAATCCGTTCAGTCTGGCGAGCAGGCAAACGATACGGATCTTTTTTGTCTGCACACCCACGATCACAAACCCTAAGACCTGGGAAATTAATGTCCGGCTGCAAAGATACATAAGCGCGTTTCATTTTGCAGCGATCACACACGGCAATCGCCAAGCTGGACAAACCCCGTGTGTTTAAAAAACGCGGCATTATGCTGTATACACAGAAGTATTTATTGAAAAATAAATAGGCGAACGATCCCGCTCTTCTTGTTCGGCTTGATTTTTATATTTTTCAGCCTGTCCCTCTAAATACTGAATGCGATTCAGATCAACCTGGGGCAATTCTTGAGCCAACTGATGCGCCAGCATGGCTAAAATGGCCATGTACCAACGCTGCGGAATCTGCAACTCATCAGTCAAATCGCCCACGTCCATGATCTGTTTGGAATACCAAATAGTCATTTGTACAAAAGGATCAGAAGGCACAGGCCACAAATAAATTTCAGGCTGCGGAATTGTTCGGTTAAACCAAAACTGATACGGCTGATTGGCTGTAAAGTTTTTGTTGGGCAAGTTGGTGTAATCGTCCCGGTTGAGGCGCGACATGGTAATTTCACGGCTGTTATTGCCCACATACCATTCGCGCAAAGCTAACGTAGTACCGCCCGAAGCTCGAATGCGGTAATACTGCACACTTTGCCCCGGATCAATGTCGTACCACAACCACTGGTTATCGGTAACCGTTACGGTTCCAATGTTTTCTAGCGTATTCCAGGTTGAATTGTCGGTTGAGTACTCAAGCGTCAACGTCCAGGTGGCACTACCGCCGCCCGCAACATAAGGCAATATTCCAATCGACCCCGCATAGATTGGGTTATCAGTTCCAAAATTAACGGAAATGTTGCCGTTTGCGCTGGTTTGCTGACAGATGGTGTCTACATCATTGTCAGCAACATTGCCCACCACGCCGCCGGCCGAGGTGGCATACGTCCCGCTGGGACGGCTCATAGTGCGGTAAAGCGCATTGAGCACATCATTTGCGCCAACCGGAAGCGTATAAATGTATTTGTTGGGCGTAAGTCCAATGACCTCTTTGTGAATCGCCCAATATTGAATGCCGACATTGATCAGGCTAGACAACACAAAGCCTAAAGACTGTCGAGCGGTTACTAACTGTTCAGACGTTAGTTCTTCCGCAAGTTTGCCACAACGCCGTGCTGCATGATCAATCAGCACTTGAACATTGTAGACCTGACCGTAAGTGTCGGAAAAGGCCATTTAAAACCCCGAGCAATTCCATCGCCTCATAGACGCCCTAGCCCTCGATCCCTTTTCGCTCTTTTCGGCAATCGGGCGCATTCTAGCACAAAAAGAATCTTTTCTAGGACCACCTTGTGGTTGCGGAGCTTTCAGGTTTGATCCTGTTGCTGCGTTGTATTTGGCGCGTCCCTTTGCGGTAAGACCCGCGCCCTGATCTGCCGGAAGCTTTTCACCACGGCCAATCGCAAGGCTCGGACCGCCTTTTTTAAGCTTTTCAGGAAGTTTTGCATACGATTTCCCTTTCACATTGGACTGCGTGTACTCAGCAGCCACATCGGGGCTGATGCCAACCTTCTTGGCAAACTTCGGGTTGTTTTCTGCCGCCTTCATGAGCCGAAATTGAGCCTTGGACTTAGCTGGCATAAGTTTTCACCATCTCAAGCGTGACGGTGTAAAAATCTCCTGCAGCCGCATCTAGCGTACTAAAAAGGACATCGCCAGTTTTACCAGCGCCTGCGTTATTTTTCAAGCCACCAAATGATGAAAAATCCATCACATAATTGGTGGCTTGCGGAATAGCCCAACACAAGATGTCAGCATCTGCATCCCAATAAATTTCAACTTCTAACCCATGCGTTGCAGCATAAACTTTTTGAATAGCTACACCATTGCAAGCCTTGCCTGCAAAGCTTGGATTTAGCGCTGAAACATCAACTTTAAGCACTTTAGACTCATTGCCTGAGTTATCGCACTGGAAGGTGAACTTCATGATTGCCACACGCTCACCATCGAGAAGCGTTTGACTTGCAACTGTATTAGCCATTTATGATTCCTGAAATAAAGCAGGGGCCGAAGCCCCCGCTGTTTAACACGCGCCGCCGGCTCGCTTTTTCATAGGTGGAGAAACAGTCACCGATTTCTCGGTTTCTGTTACAGAGCCTGAACCCCTGAGTTTGTCTCGAGCTTTGCTGCCAAGCTCGCGAATTATACTCAAAGGATTCATGGCATCTTCCAAATCCCGCGCTGCTTTGGCCGCAGTATCAACCGGATCTTTAAGCGATTTGACGGTTTTGCCATCTCTCGCATAATTTGCATCCGGTCCTGCAGCGCCGCCCTCGTTATAGACTCTTCCTCCTTTTTTGAAGGTCCCCGATTGGCGGTCGTTGGAAACAGGTTTGCTCGCGGGTTTTTTGGGCATCGCTACGGGTTTGCCTGAATCAACAAGCCCCCCCGTAGCGTAGGCTTTTTTTGGGGCACCGCCTTTCTTGTACCCCCCTTGGCCCATCACCACACCACCAGTGTTGTACCCGCCAGGCTTGCCCTCTACTACTCCGCCCGTAGCCATCCCGTGCATCTTGGTATCGTGACTGGGAAAC
>OGVS01000020.1_pt1 | contig 11932 bp, 5 predicted proteins | sample 1575811 | NCBI WGS metagenome assembly OGVS01 (sample SAMN07581543, study PRJEB24739) | freshwater metagenome | place: Singapore | collected 2015-04 | reverse complement strand
TTTCCCAGTCACGATATGAAGCAAATGCAACAGCAAATGATGGTGGTTTCTTGTTCCAATCGGTAAATTCAACGGCAACGACAGCAGTACTACAATTTAATCAAACAGAGTTTAAATATAAAGCAGGAAACGTTGCTCATGCAGGCAACTTTGGAATTTACGATGTAACCGGAACACGTCTGGGACCATGAAATGGCAAGACCACTTAGAGCAAGATATGCAACAGCGAATACGAGCGATGGTGTACAAGAGATGTCGGATGCTGACATCGTTGATCTTATCGTTCCATTAATCACCGATCAGTTTTATAGTTCGTCTAACGCAGCAGGTTTAGGTAACGTTGTTGAGCTGAGAACATCAGCACCAACATGGAACAATATTACAGGTGGTACAGTTGTTGATGTATTTCCAACCAGCTTGCCTCCTATTGGTACACATCCTGTAACATCATCTTCAACAACGTGGACGTTGTATCAGAATGTCGACACATCGTTGACGACTAATTTCAATGCCATGACCCGCCCTCTTAAAACAGAGGCGGTAGGTGGAATACAACAAATAAAGCAATTCTCTAATACAGAAATACGTGATGATATTCTGAGCAAAGTTGTAGCTGAGGTTGCTCAAGGAGCACAGGGTGCTTATTGGCTTGGTACAAGTGCTCCAGCAACAGGAACATGGGTTGTAAAATCTTCAATAGTAGACACTTACGTTGACAGTACAAGCAATTCAACTGTCACAACAACTTACAACCTTTATCAACGTACAACAAACGACGGAATAGGAATTACGTTCAACGCAAACACCGGCGTTGCAAACACGACCGAATTTATTACAACAACTGTGTCACACGGTTTTAGTAATGGGGATTTAGTTCAGTACACGGTTGCGGCAGGTAATACAGCCGTATCAGGACTGTCTAATGGAACAAATTACTATGTTATCAGTGCTAATACGACGGCGTTGAAACTATCAACAACATCTGGTGGAACAGCTATTAATTTGACTGCTGGTTTATCACAAACCGGCCATACCTTGACACCATTGGTACGTCCGTTAAAGGGTGCAGCAAACAGTTTAACAGAAATGACAAATGCAGAGATACAAACTCTGCTTCCTGCTGTGCGTGATTATATTAATAGTTCAGGCATTGGAAAATATCAGATTTCTGCTTCTACACCAACTCCAGGTACTTGGGTTGCTCGGGGAACATTCACAGACACATCAAATGGATTGGTTGATACAGCGTATGCTGGAAGTTATCTTGGTACTTTTACAGGTGGATTCACAGGTGGGTATACTGGTGTTTTCTCAGCGCCTTATGCAGGTAAGTACAATCAGGCATTTACAGGAGCGTTTTCTGGATCTTATTCGAGGAATTTTACAGGTGATTATGTAGGAAACTTCTCTGGTTCATATTCTGGTGTTTATTTGGGTGCTTTTAGTGGATCATATACAGGAGCGTATAGTAACATATACACCGGTGTATATGGTGGTTCCTATGTTGGTGCATATAATCAGACCTTTTCTGGAGCATATACAGGCATATATCAAGGTGCGGTTTATACAGGTGCGTTTAACCAAGCGTTTACAGGAAACTATCAGGGACTGTCTTATGTTGGCCTTTTCCAAGGATCAACGTTTGCTGGATCTTATAACCAAGCGTTTACTGGCACTTTTCAGGGATCAACTTTCACAGGATCGTTTAATCAATCGTTCATTGGTTCGTATAGCCAAGCATTTACAGGAGCATTCCAGGGATCAAGCTTTGCTGGTTCGTTTAGTCAACCCTTCACAGGTGCTTTTCAGGGATCAGCTTTCACTGGACCCTATCAAGGATCAAGTTTTACTGGCGCTTATAACCAAGCGTTTACTGGCACTTTTCAGGGATCAACTTTTACTGGCGCTTTCCAAGGATCAACGTTTGCTGGAACTTATAACCAAGATTGGGTTGGCAAATACGCCCAATACTTTTCCGGTTTATATAATAGTACTTTCTCACGAGTATTTACTAAGGTGTCAAATTTAGGTTGGGCAGGTTCATTCACTGGTACTTATTCAGCCACGTTTACATCCACATATACTGGTGGTTTCTCTGGCCCCGTGTATTCAGATGCACTAGGAATAAGTTATCAATCCGGTTCTTGGTCGAGAGCGTTCACAGGGTCGCGTGAAAAAACATACACGAAAGCTTTTTTTCCTCCTGCTGACTACACAGGAACATACAATAGTACTGGTTTCACACAAGTATTTACAGGTGTGTATGGCTTTTTCTCGTCTTATACTGGCGGCTACTCGGGAACTTTTACAAAACCAGCAACTATTTTTAATTCGTTCGTAGGATACTTTACTAGAGCATTTACTGGGACATATACAGGATTCTTCATTGGAACGTTTTTTACAGCCACGTGGGCTGGCTTTTATGCTGGTAATTATAACTCATCTTTTACTAATGAATATGCTGGTAAATACACAGGCTCAGGTTACACTGGTGTTTACACACAAAGTTTTTCATCTTACTGGACAGGTAGTTATTCAGCAGAATTTGTTGGGACATACACATCCAACTATGTGCGTTACAGAGGAACGCCATATGGTGATGGTGCAGGAAGTTATTACACAGGTCTTCCAGAGTACGTTGGATATTATACTAGATCATTCACTGGACAGTATCAAAGAGCTTATACAGGACAATATGGAAACATATCGTTTTATACCCCATCAAATCCAGCCACTTACACGCGTGTAAGTCAAGCATTTTTTAGTGGATTGTATACTGCTACCTATACAGCAACATATTCGGGTACGTATGGGGGTAGCCGCGAAGGTATAGGATATGCACGTATTTACTCTAGGGAGTTCACAGGGCTTTCATATAACTCTTCATACGCTCAATTTTTTACACCCACGTATGCTGGTACATACACAGGTATTGGAGCCAGTCCTACTTTTTACGGAAACTTTACGGGCACATATGCGGGAAGTTATACTGGTTCTTTTACAACATCATATACCAGAACCTTTACAGGTGTTTCCTACACATCGGATACGTTAGTTTATAGCCGAGCGTGGTCAAGATTTTTTTCAAGAGCTTTCACAGGAGAATATGTAGGAACGTTTAGTTTGACCTATGAGGGTTTTTACCTAGGTTATTTCACCAGTTCGTTTACACGAGCATATACGGGTAACTATACAACAACATTTACGGGTAGCTACACGTCTACATACGCTGGAGCGTATACTAGAGAATTTTCAAGTAGCTACACAGCTACATTCACGGGTAACTACACAGCAACATATGCTGGAGCGTATACTGGATCATTTTCAAAATCTTTTACAAGCACATTTAGCGGTCCCTACACACGTGCATTTTCTGGAGCGTATACTGGAGCATTTTTAGGCAGTTACACAGCCACGTTTGCGGGAGCATACACAGGAGCGTTTTCTGGTAATTATACAGCGACTTTTTCTGGAAGCTATACAGCAACGTTTGCGGGAGCATACACAAGAGCGTTTTCTGGTACATACACAGGTACATATACAGGATTATATGTTGGTGGATACACAGGCCAATTTTCTGGCAGCTACACAGGTGCATACAGCGGCGTGTACACAAATGTGTGGTCAGGAGCATATATTGGTTCATATGTTCAGCAATTTGTGGGAACGTATGTAGGACCCTATCAAGGACCAAGTTTTACTGGCGTTTATGCTGGAGCTTTTACCGGCGCGTATTTGCAGAACTTTACAGGTCGATTCACCGGATCATACACTGGTACTTATTCGCAAGTGTTTAGTGGTAACTATGCAAACAATTTCATGCGCTTGTTTACTGGTGCATATAGCGGATTAACGGTAACCGGTACTACAACGACGACTACATACACATTATGGGTACGTACAGCTTGATAAAAAATGCCACTCCGTCCGCTTTACTATAATTCTTCTCTCCGAGAGATGTCCAACACGGACATCGACGGGTTTATTTCAAATGTTATTGGAACCGATTTTGCATCAAACACTAATATCGGTTCATTAGTTATTAACGATCCAACCGATGGTACGTCTATAGGTACGTGGGTTGATACAACATATGATCAACAGATTGGCAATCATCCTGTAACCGAAGCTAATCTCGTTTATTCAAACACAACAATATACCAGAAATTAGCCAACGGGTCGTTGACTGATGCTGGCATGGTGCGTCCTCTTTGTTGGAATGATACTCTTAGCGGTGTCCAGCAAATGGCAAACACAGACATCGACAACACAGTGATAGCAAAAGCGGTTTCATATATTGTCAATGGAGGAGTTGGCGCATATGTGTTACAACCAACAGCTCCTGCAACAGGAACGTGGATTAGAAGAGGCAGACTCCAGAACACTCAGCATCTTTTTACGAACAATGAAACATTTCTCTGGCAAAAGACATCAGAAAGTCCTAGCGGTTCTTATAGACCGTTGAAATGGAGTGCTGGTGCGATACGAGAAATGTCGAATACAGACATCCAAACATTAACACACAGAGCTCGAAACTACATTGTAAACACAGGTATAGGTCAATACAAGTTATCAACATCCGTTCCTACTTCAGGTGGAACTTGGGTTCAAGCTGGTGACGGATTTAGCGACACACGACAAGAAATCAGACCTCAAACCTATAACGCACAAGTTTACACGGCTACATTTTCCGGTGCTTATACACAAGCATTTTCCGGATCATACACAGGTCAGTTTACAGGCATATACGGCGTATCATACACACAAGATTTTACACGCAACTTTACAGGGACGTTTACAGGTGCTTTCTCAGGAGCATATGTAGGTACGTTCACTGGTCAATATGCTTCGACATACACAGGAACGTATAACCAACAATTCACAGGGACGTTTACTGGGGCTTACACTGGTGGGTATACAGGAACATTTACCGGTGCATACACGGGAATTTATACGGGTGCATTTACAGGCGCATATTCAGCACCTTATGTTGGTACATTTTCTGGTGGATATGCTGGTACGTACAATCAACAGTTTACCGGTGCCTTCAGTGGAAATTATGTTGGAACGTATCAACAAAACTTCACTGGTGATTTTGTAGGTGGATTCACAGGAACGTTTAGTGGAGCTTATAACCAAGCATTCACAGGATCTTATAGTTCGAACTTTACGGCCGCTTATACTGGTGCATTCACAGGAACGTTTAGTGGAGGTTATACTGGTGCATTCACAGGCGTTTATGCAGGAGGGTATGTAGGTAACTTCACTGGAGCATACTCAGCAGTTTACAGTAGATTGTTTACAGGTAGTTATACTGGCAACTATACAGGAGCTTACAGTCAGGTGTTTTCTGGTACGTACCAAAACACTTTCAGTACTATTTTTACGGGTTCATATACCGGTAACTACACAGGCATATTTAATCAAGTTTTTACTGGATTTTTTGCAGGAACATATAGTCGAGTATTTTCTAGCATTTATTCGGGAATTTACACGGGTGCATATACTGGTACGTTTTCCGGAACATATCAAAACACATTCAGTAGTTTGTTTACTGGTTCGTATACAGGCAACTATACCGGTATATACAATCAGACATTCACAGGAAGTTTTTTAAATACGTTCAGTAGTTTGTTTACTGGTTCGTATACAGGCAACTATACTGGTGCATATAATCAGGTATTTGTAGGAACGTATCAAAACACATTTAGTAGATTGTTTACAGGATCGTATACAGGTAATTATACTGGTGTGTATAACCAATCTTTTACCGGTGCTTTCACGGGTGCGTATAGTCGGGTATTCACAGGATCGTATACAGGTAACTACACCGGGATTTACAATCAGACGTTTACTGGAACATTTGCAGGAACCTACAGCCAAATATTTTCAGGATCATATACTGGCAATTATACGGGCATATACAATCAGACGTTTACTGGAACATTTGCAGGAACCTACAGTCGGGTATTCACAGGATCATACACTGGTAACTACACCGGGATATACAATCAGACGTTTACTGGAACATTTGCGGGAACCTACAGCCGAATATTTTCAGGGTCATACACTGGCAATTATACGGGCATATACAATCAGACGTTTACTGGAACATTTGCGGGAACCTACAGCCGAATATTTTCAGGGTCATACACTGGCAATTATACGGGCATATACAATCAGACGTTTACTGGAACATTTGCTGGTACATATACAGGTACATTTACAGGATTATATTCGGGCGGATATACAAGAGCTTTCACGGGGTCATATACAGGAGCATATTCAGGTGCCTATGCTGGGACGTACACTGGTCTTTACTCTGGTGGGTATGTTGGATCATTTACTGGTGCGTACGCAGGAGCATATGCTCAAACGTTCACAGGTATCTACTCAGGTGGGTATGTTGGATCTTTTACAGGAATATATGCTGGAGCATATGCTCAAACATTTACCGGTGGGTATGCTGGTGGATATGTAGGCTACTTCACGGGTGCGTATGCTGGTGGATACAGTAGATTATTTACCGGTGCATATACAGGCATATACACGGGAGTGTATGCAGGAACGTATACGGGAATATATGCTGGTGGGTATGTAGGATACTTCACTGGAATATATTCTGGTGGTTACACGGGGTATTATTCCGGTGCATATGCTGGGGGGTATTCTGGTTCCTATAATAATACCTTCACAGGTGTTTTTGCAGGAGCATATGCACAAACATTCACGGGTACCTATGCTGGAGCTTATGCTCAGTGGTTTACAGGTACATATGCTGGAGCATACTCACGGTTGTTTACTGGCACGTATGCTGGAGCGTATGCTCAGTGGTTTACTGGCGCATATACTGGTGGATACACTGGATATTATTCAGGGGCATATGCTGGTACGTACTCGGGCGCATTCAATGGAACGTTTACGGGTATATATTCAGGTAGCTACCAAGGCAATTTTACAGGTGCTTTTGCCGGAACCTATGCCGGTTTTTTCACCGGAGCTTATCAACGAAACAATTCACTTGGTTTTACAGGATCCTTTGTAGGTTCATACGTCGGAAATTTTTCAGGATTCAATGGATTTTCTCGATTTTTCACAGGTGTGTACACAGGGTCTCGCAACATAAGCTATGCCGGAAGTTATGCTGGAACGTATAGTCAAACGTTTACAGGAAGTTATACAAGGGCTTTTTCAGGATTATATACAAGAGCTTTTGCAGGGTCTTATGCAGGAGGTTATCTAAGACCATATGGTGTACCTCCTTATGCTGGAGCGGGACAATATTACGTAGGATACTATACGGGATATTATTCTTCATCATTTGCAGGCTCTTATAATCAGTCTTTTGCCGGGTCTTACCAATTAAACTTTACCGGAAGTTATATTGGAGTGTATAGCCGTATATGGGCGGGTACATATAACAGACAAGTCGCCCTCGTGTTTACATCGCCGGCAGTTTTCAATAGAACATTTTCAGGACTTTATTCAGGAACGTACTCAAGAATATTTACAGGATTTTATTCAGGAAGTTACCAAGGGAACTTTACCGGGTCTTATGCTGGAACTTATAGTAGATTGTTCACTGGTGCGTATGCAGGAGGTTACACGCGAGCATTTACAGGAGCATATACTGGTTCTTATACTGGTGCCTATGCTGGGACGTATACAGGGATTTATGCAGGAAGTTACTTAGGATACTTCACCGGCATTTATGCAGGAAGTTACTTAGGATATTTTACTGGAATATATGCAGGAAGTTACCTAGGATATTTTACTGGAATATATGCTGGTGGTTATGTAGGATACTTCACAGGTAACTATTCGGGCGGATATAGTAGATTGTTTACTGGCGTGTACACTGGTTCTTATACCGGTGCTTATGCGGGAACATATACAGGAGCCTATGCTGGTGCTTATGCACAAACATTCACAGGTACATATTCTGGTGGATATACGGGATACTATGCTGGTGGCTATGCAGGAACGTACTCAGGATCATATAATAATACATTTACTGGAATATATTCCGGGGCATATGCTCAAACGTTTACCGGGATATACTCTGGTGGATATGTTGGTTACTTCACAGGTAACTATTCTGGCACATACTCACGAGTGTTTACAGGTACATATTCTGGAGGTTATGTAGGGTACTTCACGGGACTGTATTCAGGCGTGTATCAACAAACGTTTACGGGATCGTATTCGGGTGGTTATACGGGATACTACACAGGTCTTTATTCTGGTACATATTCAGGTAGTTATAATCAAACATTCACTGGTGCATATGCAGGCAGTTATCAGGGTAGTTTTACCGGAACGTATTCAGGTAGTTACACTGGCGCGTTCACTGGTATCTATGCTGGGGCCTATGCAGGAAATTATCAAGGTAACTTCACCGGAACGTATTCTGGAGGTTATACAGGAGCGTTCACTGGTATCTACGCAGGAGCATACGCTGGCGGATATCAAGGCAATTTTACAGGGACGTATTCGGGTGGATATACAGGCGCCTTTACCGGAATATATGCTGGTGCATATGCAGGCGGATATCAAGGCAATTTTACAGGGACGTATTCGGGTGGCTATACTGGAGCATTTACAGGTATCTACGCTGGTGCATATGCAGGAAATTATCAAGGCAATTTTACAGGGACGTATTCGGGTGGCTATACTGGAGCATTTACAGGTATCTATGCAGGAGCATATGCAGGTGGATATGTAGGTACCTTTACAGGTGTCTTTGCACAAGCATTTACCGGAGCATTTACTGGTATCTACGCGGGAGCATATGCGGGAAGTTATCAGGGTAATTTTACCGGAGCATTTAGTGGTAATTATACTGGAACCTTTTCCGGAATTTATGCAGGTGCATATGCAGGAAACTACCAAGGTAATTTCACTGGAGCCTTCAGTGGTGGTTATACCGGGGCGTTCACTGGCATCTACGCGGGAGCATATGTAGGAAGCTATCAAGGCAATTTTACCACCGTATTCAGCAGCAATTACTCTTCGACATTTACAGGGCAGTTTGTTGGTAGTTATGCTGGAAATTTCCAGGGGAATTTCACAGGCACGTTTGCGGGTGGTTATACAGGCTCTTTCACAGGTATCTACGCTGGTGCATATGCGGGCGGATACCAGGGCAATTTTACTGGAGCGTTCAGTGGCGGATATACAGGAACGTTTAGTGGTGTGTATGCGGGTGCGTATGTTGGAAGCTATCAAGGTAATTTTACCGGAATCTACCAAGGAACGTATCAGCAAACGTTTACAGGTAATTACACAGGTGTGTATAGTCAAACGTTTACAGGTGCTTATAATCAGGCTTTTTCACGTAATTTTACTTTTGAGTATACAGGTACGTTCTCTGGTCCATACGTAGGATTTTTCACTGGCTCATATTCACAGGTGTTCAGTAGATTTTTTACTGGATCATATACAGGACAATTTACCGGAACTTATTCGGGCATTTACAGCCAAGCATTTACAGGTGCGTTTACAGGCATATACACAGGAGCATATAGTAGAGAGTTCACAGGAACGTACACAGGACTGTTCAACCAGCAATTCACAGGCATTTATGTTGGTCAGTTTAATCAAGTGTTTACAGGGGTATTTGTTGGGTCGTACAATCAACAATTCACCGGGCAGTTTACAGGTGGTTATACAGCTCTGTATACAGGAGCATACAGCCAACAATTTACAGGTGCTTATAGTAGTGGATTTTCTCGTGAATTTTCAGGAGCGTTCACAGGTGCTTTTGGATCCTTGTTTACGGGCATGTACTCGACACTATTCACCGGCGCTTATTCTGGTACTTTCTCTGGACTATACAATCAAGCTCCTATTTACTCGAGTGTATATTCAAGACCATATGTTGGTGTGTATGGTCAAACGTTTACAAGCACTTCATATGCTGGAGCAACATATGCTCAATCATACACAGGTGACTATAACGGTGCTTATACGGGAACGTCCATATTTGGATTCACAAGCCAGTTTTCAAAAGCGTTTACTTCTTTATTAGGATCATTTACCTCTTTATTTACAGGCCTATATACTAACATAACAGGGCAGTATTTGGCAGCTTGGTCGGGATTGACAATCATGTCAACACCGGAGACAATTCAAACACTTAAACTTTGGGTAAGAACGGCATGAAACGTACTATCGTAAATCCGCATTGGATCAACAATGCAAGAACCGTTATCTCTGCTGAATTTCATTATGATGATGGTCGAGTAGCACAAGCAACTATTTCAGAATCAGATGTGACGAATCCTGACTTAGTTGAAATCAAAACAAAATTCACAAACGAACAGCTTGAAGCTAATACTCGAAAAAAGATTCAAGATATAAATGCTGAGCGTGATCGTAAGCATCAAGAGAAGCAAGCAAAGCAGCAGCGTAAGCAACAAGAAGAGCTATTCGCTGCTAAGCTAAGGATTTTTGAAATTGAAAGTATTAAGTCGTCAGATAACAGAGCTCTGAAAGCAAAAATACGTAAATCACAAAGCGATGTTGAGGCTATGGCTTGGGCAGCAGCTTTACTTCTTGACGCTGCTCAAAAAGAAACAGCATCACAGGAGTAAGAATGGATCTTCGTAATGGTTTTTTGATAGTTGCTTCTCAACTGAAAGAATATCTTGATTCTGCTAACTACCTAGCAAATAGTATCAAAGATTATTATCCAGAAGCACATATAACGTTATACACCACATCTAAACTTGAAATGCATGCTGATCGTTCAGCTTTTGATATTGTGATGTTTGAAGATGTTCCAAGTCACGTTAGAACAAAGCTGTATGCTCTTTCAAAAACTCCTTATACAAATTTGACCGTATATGTTGATGCAGATATGGAATGCATGCATGCCGACGTATCAAAAGTGTGGGACGAGATGCCAGAAGATTGTGATATTTTGATCACAAAAATTCGACCATATAATGGTAAAGAGGATAGATGGCCCGGTGGAGAGACTATTCCTAAGGGAAGAATGATATATCATGGTGGTTTTTTCATGTATAGATCTAATCCCCAAACCCTGGAATTCATGAGGAGATGGTGGGCCGATTATAAAGCACAGAGAAGTGAACCCTGGCCATATCCAGAAGAAGAGTGTCGACAATCATTTGCACAGTGGGATCAGTTTACTTTTTGGAAACTCATGACTGTTGATAAGTTGGATGTAAAGGTTGGAGTTTTTAATGATGATGCTCGGTGGAATTTCGTGAACGGATATTTTCCACCGAGCATCATCATTAAAAACTCCAACTACACCCGAACAATACACATACGTTTTTAACAAACATTATAAATCTTGAATATCTTCCCACATACTTGTCCACATTCCTTCATGGGGGATAATATATCCTAGTGTAAGTCTTTCTTCTTCATGTGCACTGGCACAATGCCAGTATATTTTGTCAGGCTCGTGCCATGGACCATAATATCCTACCTTGCATGTCCATCCTGGTGTATCATGCATAGTTACAATCTCTTTTGTAATAGGGTCTTGGTATCTAAAAAACCCTGTTCCTTTCTCAGACCATGAGAGAAGAATATTGTAGCCTGGAGCATTAGCATTATGATGCCAACCCATATATCCACCTTTTGGATATAACATCTTTACAGCGTTGTTCCTGGATCCTGACCAATTTAAAAGCTCGTGGTCCAATTTTATCAACGCTTCAGCAAGCGATTGGTGAGGTGGTACAAACCTCATCAAATCTACACCGACTGTTTTTTCGGGAAATCCGTCGACTTTTTTACCTTGCATGTGAAGAAGATATTCCATACCGCCAAGACTAAGAAAGCTTTATCAACTGATGACAAAAAGATGCAAAAGCGGAGAAGTGCAATAGAGCCGATAATAGGTCATTTAAAAAATTTTGGTCGTATGGGTAGAAACTTATCGTGACTGGGAAAC
>OGVS01000019.1_pt1 | contig 12187 bp, 18 predicted proteins | sample 1575811 | NCBI WGS metagenome assembly OGVS01 (sample SAMN07581543, study PRJEB24739) | freshwater metagenome | place: Singapore | collected 2015-04 | reverse complement strand
GGTTTCCCAGTCACGATATGACCAGGTGCCAAACTAATATCAAAGCACTTTAATTTTTGCCAACCAATTATTTAATAGGTTCAGGCGTACGGTGATGACTGCCTACAATGATACACCCGTTGCAACGACAACCACGGGTGATGATCCTGTATGGATTGGATTTGAGGGTTATGAGTTAATGGGGCAAGAACGCATGGTGTGTTCGTTGGTAGATAATTGGATTTATGACGAATACGGAGGGCAATTCAGGTTAACTGCAATAATTTCTGTTGATAAAACTGCAAATAAACATGATGGGTTTGCAATTTTTGTTGATGGTGTTCGTACTTTGGCCTATTCATCAATGGATAATGCAAATGGTTCTGTAACAATTACAACCATGTTAAATTTGGGTGCAGAACAAAAAGTTCAAGTAGGATTTTGGGATGAAGATAATACAAATCATTCCATCACAATTCATTCTGTGCGTTTAATAGTAGAGCTACAATGATAAATTTAATCATACAATTGGCAATTTCTCAAAAGTGGTATGGGGTATCCGATGCCGTAGAGATTGCCAAGGGGAAAAATAAATATGTACAATCGTACCCTCAATTTTTTGAGATGGCAAAACGTAAAATCAAGTTATGGCGGAAGAAATAAAATATGTATTTAATGCGGATGTAACCGAATTAAATGGGCAACTAAATAAACTTAATAAGAATTTAGAGAATACAAACAATGCGGCAAATAAGACCGAAGATAAACTATCTGCATTTGGTAAAGTAACACAACGTGCGGCAAATAGTTTTAAGAAATTAGGGGATACGTTAAAGGGAGGTTTTGGTGTTGGTTTAGCAGTTAAGGCATTTGATTCCTTGACTGATGCCATTATGGAAAACCAAGAGGTATCTGATGCCCTATCTCGTGGTATGATTGTAATTCGTGCCGTTGCTGGGCAATTGGTGGAGGAATTTAAACCATTAGGAGATTTTCTATCCAAAGTATTCAATGACCCATTACAGGCATTAAAAGATTTTGGACAATTATTGTATGAGAATGTTGTAACACGATTTGAGGGATTGATGGAATTAATCCCAAGATTGGGCAATGCAATATCTCTATTATTTGAGGGTGAATTTAAAAAAGCCGCACAAGTTGCAACTGATGCCGTAGGTAAAGTGGTATTAGGGGTTGATAATGTAACTGAAAAAACATCCAAGGCATTTGATAAATTGGTAGAGGGTGCAACCCGTGTTGCCGATGCAGGTAAAAAAGCATTTAACCAAAGTTCCGCAGTTGTACAAGCGGAAAAGGATGTTGCAAGATTGCAGGTATTGTATCAGGGTATTGTTGAGAAATACGACCAAATGGCGGAAAAGCAACGCCAATTACGGGATGATGAAACCAAAACCATTGATGAACGTATTGCATCTAATAAACAATTACAGGATGTTTTAAAGGAAGGTGAAGCAGAGGAAAAGAAAAACATTCAAGCTCGTATTGCAGGATTAAATCAACAAATTGCAGTTAATAAAACCAATGTCGAATTACAAAATGAACGATTAGCATTGCAACAAGAGTTAATGGGGGTAGAGGCAAAGTATGCAGGGTTAATGTCGGAAACACTTACCAATGAGGTATCGTTAAAACGTGAGGCATTGGAAATTGATAAATCCCGTAGGGAAGCCAGTATTGAACAAATGGAGGCAGGGTATGAGGCAGCATTGGCAGAGAAACAAGCTATATTAGATAGGACTGATTTAATACAGAATGAAACGGACAGATTGATTGCGGCAAAACAAGCCGAAATGGATTTGCGTAATACAGAAATTGCACAAGTGCAACAATTGCGTGATTTACGCACACAAGAATTTGATGCACAATTAGCACAATTAACCCAAGGTACTGCGGCATATCAGGATGCATTAAACGCAAAGAATAATTTTTTAGCGGAATCCACGGCAAAAGAAAAGACACTACAAACAGGATTACAAACCTATGTTGTAAAGAGCGAAGCGGAAATTGCCAAGGCTAAAAAAGCATCCCAAATGGCAGGTTTAGAAGCCGTATCCCAAGCGTTAAGCGGTGTAATTGATTTAGTTGGTGCAGAATCAAAGTGGGGTAAATCATTAGCAGTTGGACAGGCAATTATCAATACTTATGTGGGTGCATCCAAGGCAATTGCCGAGGGTGGTACAATAGGCCCTATATTGGCTGCTGGTGTCATTGCATCGGGGTTGGCACAGGTTCGACAAATTACAATGACCAAATTACCCGATCCTCCATCCGAGTTTGGTGGTGGCGGTGGTGGTGATGCGTCTGCATCTGTACCCACACCATCATTTGCCCCAAGTGTTGGAATCGTTGGTGGACAGATAGGGAACAATGCACAATTAGCACAGGCATTTGGTGGAGTTATGCGTAAACCAATTAAAGCCTATGCCGTAGGTCAAGATATGACATCACAACAATCATTGGATAGGCATATAAGCCAAAATGCAACATTAGGAAAATAAATCGTTTTAAAAATATGGCACAGAAAAAAGCTATTAAATTAGAATTTGCAGCATCGGATAAATTAGATGTGCAATTTGAAAAATTGATTCAATTGGAAAAACAAACAGCATCTGAAATAACATCATTAAAAAAACAAATTGAACAATCTTTGCAAAAATTAATGATTGCTGCAGATGGTGTACTTTTTGAGTATGGCAATTTAAAAGATGATGTAATTGCATTGGTGGGTGAAGCAGGTGCAAAATCATGGGCATCCGCAAATAATGGCAAAGAAAATTATGCTGATAAAGTACAACAAGCCGTTTCAACATTGTACAAAAAATTAGATCAAATTAAATATATTGGTTAATGAGAATCGTTGAACTCATATTGGATGAGCAACAATTAGCCACAGGCATTGAGGCAATATCCATCGTGGAAGCACCTGCGATTGAATCCAATTTTATTGCCCTTAACAAACAAAAATTCGAGTTCAAAACAATGGATTCGGAGAAACGTGTGTTGTTAGGCCCTGCATTGATTCCCAATAAACCCATTTACCGCAATCAGGAATTAAATGGTAAACAGGAAGAGTTCTATGTTTACTTTTCTAAATCTACCATTGAAAAAGCATCACAATTATATATGATGCGTGGCAATCAAGCAAAGACCACCGTAGAACATCAGTTTGGTGTAGATGGTGCAATTGTGGTTGAAACGTGGTTAAAGGTGGATGAGGTAAATGATAAATCTGTTGCATACGGATTCAATGAACCAGTAGGTACATGGTTTGTTGCCATGAAGATTGTGAACGATGAATTGTGGAATGATTTTGTTAAAACAGGCAAGGTTAAGGGATTCTCAATTGAGGGATTCTTTGCCGATAAATCAATCCCAGCACAGATGAGCAAGGTGGATGAGGATGAAGTGAAGTTAAATGAAATAGTAAACATTTTAAAAGATTATATAAATGGAAAATAAAAAGACATCATTCCATAAGTTTATGGATGCCACAAATTCTGTTAAGGTGGAATTAGCATTATTAGATAATGTATTAAAACAAAAAGATGGATTTGAAAAAAGTGCCAAACAAGCCAAATTGATGGTACTTGCTGGTGCAAATAACTCAAATGATGCCTTGACATTTTTAAAAAATGCATTGAGTATCGCTGAATCATATACACAAAAAGCCAAAGAACTTGGTTCTGATGAATTAACAAAACAAGGTGAAACATTAGTATCGGAATTTAAAGGTTCAATTGCCAAGTGGCAGAAAATATATAATGATATTAAGTCAATTCAATTGTAAATAATGAGAATCGTAAAACTCATATTGGATTTATTCCCATAGTGAAGCCAATTATTCAAATTGTAAAATAACACAAAATACAACAAACAATAAATTAATCGTATTAATAGTATGAGCAACGCAAAAGATACCTTGAATCGTGTACTTGATGTACTTGGTTTGGGTAAAGCCGAAGCCACAATTGAAGTGGAAATGGCTCAAAAGAAAACAATGGATGGCGAAGTGGTTTTAGATAGCGAAAATTTCGCAATTGGCGAACCTGTATTCATTGTAACCGAGGAGGGTAATATCCCAGTACCAATGGGTGAATACATCCTTGAAGATGGAATGAAAATCGAAACCGATGAAAAAGGTGTAATTGTTGAGGTGTCAACTGAAAAAGAAGAAGAAGTTACCGAAGAGGTAGTTGAAGAAGTTGAAGCCAAAGACATGATTGAAAAGGAAGAAACAGGAATGATGGGTAAAGATTCAATGCCTAAAAAGGTTGTGAAATCTAAAACCGAAATGGAGGAATCTTATTTCTCTAAAATCGAAGCCCGTTTATCTGCTATTGAATTATCAAACGATTCATTAAAAGCCGAAAACATCAAGTTGTCTGCTGAAAACGAAGAGTTAAAAAAGCAATTAGCGGAAACACCTGCACCCCATGCATCGTTCAGTCCTGAAGCCGAATCCAAGACAGAATTAAAATTCAAGATTGGTGCAAAGCGTGAAGTGTCTATCAAGGATAGAGTATTTGATTCATTATTTTAAAACATTAAAAACACACTAAATAAAAATGAGAAATAAATTTGCATTTAGCGGCCCAACTATTAACCCGAACACCTATGCAGGTTTGTTCGCAAATAAGTACATTGCGGCTGCCCTTTTGTCGGGTGATACTTTGGCAAAAGAATTGATCACCGTACACCCTAATGTGGCTTACAAAGAGGTTATCCGTAACTATCAAAATAGCATCGTTATTGCTGATGCAACTTGTGATTTTACCGATTCTTCATCTGTAACTTTGGGTGAATACGTTTTAACCACCGTTGAAAAGCAGGTTAACTTACAATTGTGTAAGAACCAATTGCGTACAAATTGGGAAGCTGCACAGGCTGGATTCTCTGCATTTGAGAAATTACCTGCAACTTTTGAAGAGTTCGCATTGGCACAAACCGCTGCTGAAGTAGCACAAGCCGTTGAATTAGGTATTTGGAAAACTACCTTGTTCTACAATGGTACTGCTGATGAGGGAATGGTTGGTTATTTGTTGGATAACTCTGCTATCACCGTAACTGCTACTGGTGTTACAACTGGTGCTAACGTAGTTGCCCGTTTACAAGCAATGTTGGATGCATCTCCAAGTGCATTGTATGGTAAAGAGGGATATCAGTTCTATGTAGGCCCTACTACAATGAAAGCTTACCAAGCCGCATTATCTGCAGGAAACTACAATTTCCAGTTCTATGTTGGTGAAAAGCCAATGAACTTCCAAGGTATTCCTGTTACTATGTGTCCAGGCCTTAACGATTCCGATTGTGTATTGGGATTGAAGAGTGATTTACACTTTGGTACAGGTTTATTGAGCGATTACAACGAAGTGAAATTTATCGACATGAGTGATATTGATGGTTCACAGAACGTGCGTATCATCATGCGTTTCACAGGTGGTTTGATTGCTACTAACCCAACTCAACAAGTTGTAATTAATGTAACCTAATCGACATTAAAAAATAAACATCAGGGGTGGGCCTAACACCCACCCCTTTTTTTTAACCATATAATATATAAGAAAATGCCAAGTTGTGGAACATTATTAGGAAGATACGAACCATGTAAACAATTCGTGGGTGGTATTCGTGGTGCATTTTTCGTACACTATGTTTTTTCAAACGTAGTAACAAAAGATGCAAGTGGATTGGTAACATCAATCAACAATGGTGCGAGTCCTACCCCTGTAAATGTTACAGGTTGGTTTTGGGAATTAAAAGGTTTAAGTACCTTGGAAGTTGCCCCAACCGTTTCCCGTGATAACGGAAACACTATGTACACACAAACCTTTACATTGTCATTCAAACCAAGTGGCGTTACACCAACCGCAGGTGATTTGGATATGGATACCATCCAAACATTGAACCAAGGTCGTTGGAGAATTATCCTTTGGGATAGAAACGACCAGTTTTGGTTATTGGGTGAAGATGAGGGATGTGATTCAACTGGTGGTTCACTATCTTGGGGAACACAAATGGGTGATGCTCGATTGAATACCCTTACTTTTGTAGGTAGCGAAAAGGCAGCCCCTACACCCGTAGATGCTGAAACTTATGCAGAGGTATTAACAGTAATCACCGTACCCGCTTAAACTCAATTAGGTTTTCATATTAGAATGGTTAGACCCTCACCAATGGTGGGGGTTTTTCTTTATAATGGAACGATAACTTAATTTTGCGTTTATTATTTAGATGGTTATTAATCTATCAACTACATCAATCAACTTTTATCCCTTTGTTTCGTTTGAGGGGGCTAACAATGTATTGGTGGAAGTATGGCATAAGAATACCAAAACTATGGTAAGTGATACTAATGCAGTAACACGAAATGGAAGCCGAATTTCAGTTGGTTTACCATCGCTGACAAACATTGCAGATGTTGCACAGAATTTGGATAATTGTTTGATTAGAATATATTACCAAGATGCGATAATGTGGGAGTATCTTGCAACGTGGTCGGATGAATCCACAAACATCAACAAGACATTTAAGAACTGGGATACAACAAGTAATATAAGCCCCGAATGGATAACACTATAAAACAGAATTTCTCATTTATGCAATTTGCATCCTACACCGCACCTGCGATTGTAGAGCATAAAAATAAACATTGGGTTGAATACGGAGAGGATAATGATTATTACCAGTATTTAATTGATTTGTATCTTGGTTCACCAACCAACAATGCCGCCATTAAAGGTATTGCAGATTTGGTGTATGGGTTAGGTTTGGAAGTTGTTAAATCCGATAGGAACTTAAAAGGTTATATAGAATTTAAAAAGCTTATTAAACCTGATTGCATCCGTGCCGTTACATTGGATTTGAAGATGTTGGGGCAATATGCATTTCATTGTGTTAAATCCAAGGATAAAAAATCCTATGTAAAAGTATCTCATTGGCCGATTCAAACCCTACGCCCTGAACGATGCAATGATAAGGGTGAGATTGAGGGATGGTATTTCTGTGCCGATTGGAGTAAATTAAAAAGAGGTCAACAACCTAAACGATTTGCAGCATTTGGATTCGATGAGAATGAGAACGAATGTATATTGGTGGTTAAACCCTATTCCACAGGATCGTACTATTTTGCACCCGTAGATTATCAGGGTGGTACACAATGGGCAGATTTAGAATGTGAAATTAGCAACTACCATATTAACAACATCAAAAATGGATTAGCACCATCAATGTTAATTAACTTTAATAATGGGCAACCACCCGAAGAGGTAAGAAACGCAATTGAGGGACAGATAAACGCTAAATGGAGTGGTTCTTCCAATGCAGGTAGAGCAATTATATCATTTAACGACTCCAAGGAAACGGCAACCGAAATAACTCCAGTACAATTATCCGATGCTCATAATCAATACGAATTCTTATCAAGGGAGTCCACCCAAAAGATAATGTTGGCACACCGCATTGTATCACCAATGTTGTTAGGGATTAAAGACAATACAGGGTTAGGCAATAATGCCGATGAGTTGCGTAGTGCATCTATATTATTTGATAATATTGTTATAAGACCATTTCAACGATTAATTATTGAGGGTGTAGAGAAAGTATTAAACGCCAATGGAATATCGTTGGAAATGTACTTTAAAACATTGCAACCTTTGGAATTTACTGATTTATCGGGCAAGGAAGTTACCGAGGAAGTAAAGGAACAAGAAATGGGATTTAGTTCCCAAAAAAAAAAGTATGATTTTGTAAAACCCAATGCAGGGGAATCGGAAGATGAATTTATTTCCCGTTGTATTGGAGTGGTAGTCGGTGAGGGTAAAGAACAAGACCAAGCGGCTGCAATATGTTACAATTATTGGGAGGGTTCTGTACAATTGGCAGAATCATATACCGACTATCCTGAAAGTGCCTCTAACAACGCTAAAAAGGCATTAGAATGGGCAGAACGTAAACTAAAAGAAATTGACACTAAATTAAGTGCCGATAGACCTGAATTTACACAGGAAGCCGAACAAGAATGGATTAAATACCTAAAAGATAAAGGTCAAGTTATTGATGAATCGGTGTGGGAGTTAATTGATGAATCACCAGTAACCGACCCCGATAACGAACAACACCTATCAAGACACGAATTCTTTAAACGATTTGCCAACCCTGATGAGAAATCAAAGGATGACAAGGGTATTTATCTAATTCGTTACCGATACGCCCCATTTAGAGTTCAAGAGAATAGCCGAATATTTTGTAAGGATATGGTTGCCAATGCAAAGCTTGGTGTAACCTATCGCAGGGAGGATATTGATGTAATGGGGGATGCAGGTATTAACGGACAATTTGCACCGAGTGGGAAAAGTTCATATTCAATATGGAAGTACAAAGGAGGGGTGTATTGCAAACACCAATGGTTCAGGTTAACATACCGCAGAAAAAAGATAAATGGTAAAATCATACCATTAACATCGGAAGAAAAAGAACAGAACATGAGGGATATAGTGGACAATTACGATAGAATATCTTCACAAAGTGCAGATAGAGCAGGTGTGCCATTTGACCCACCATCTTGGGATATAGCATCCGTAAAAACAAACGATTTACCGAATAGAGGATCATTAAAAAACAAATAAACCATGTACGCAAACGATGACGTTTTATTGATTACCAAGGATGACTTATTTAAGTACACCCAGTTAAGTGGTAATTTTGATATTGACAAGATAACGCCATTCATTAAGGTGGCACAAGATATAGAGGTACAACAATTGTTGGGTACTGATTTATATCGTAAGATTCTAACCGATGTAAAGAATAACACATTGGCAGGTAATTACCTTACATTGGTATCCCATTATGTACAACCTATGCTTATCCATTATTCAATGGCGGATTTGTTATTATTTCACGGGTATGAGGTAAGCAATGCAGGGATAGTAAGAAATACTCCCGAGGGTACTCAATTACCTGATGCAAGTGAAATTAGTACATTGGTGGAACGTACACGGGCAATGGCAGATACTTACCGCAGGAGATTGGTAGATTATTTGAGCTATTACCCACAATTATTCCCTGAATATACTGCTAACCAAAATGCAGGTCAATACCCAACATCATACCCAACAAACTATACTGGATGGAATCTAATGTAAAGAAAACCTACGCCCCAAAGGCAAATAAGGTTGAAAAACTAAAAACGTATATGGCAAAGGTAAAGGTGGGCAATGTCGTTAAATGTGATTTATTCACTAAAACGGCAAAGGCATTAATACTGATGCTATTGATTACGGGGTGTTCTGCTGAATACCATATAGAAAAAGCGTGTAAAAAACAACCCGAATTGTGCAAGGTAAAGGTAAAGGTAGATACATTAATTGTGCGTGATTCAATTTATTTTTATGACACGTTTACGACCAAAGAAATTGACACTATCCAAATTGACACGGGTTCTGTTAGGGTTAAGATTGTACGCCATTACAACAAAATTAAAGTATGGGTCAAGCAAAAACCCGACACCATAAGAATAACACAAACCATTACCCTACCCCCCAAAGTTGTATTGGATGCCAAGAAACAAGCATGGACAACGGCACATAGTGTGTTTTTTTGGGTTGGTGTGATATTGTGTGCATTTGGATTGTATAAGTTATTCAAATAGAACATTCAATAAAAAAATCGTTTTAAAAGTATGACCAAAACTTGGGTAACACCATCACGAAGTTCGCCAAAGCCTGGGGGGAATAGAGCTTGTCTATGTAAGAATGGCAAGTATTCCCGTAAGTGTTGCGATGGTAGTTTACAAGCACAAGGTGTTGGCAATGTTACAGGGGTACAAGTTCAACAAAATTAAAATTAAAAATATAAAATTATGTCAATAGCAGCAGGATCATTCTCCGCAGGATATACAGGATGCAGAGTTGTTTCAGGAACATCAGCCACAACAGGTAGATTCCGTGGATTTGTAGTCAATGCCGATTGTGTAGTAAGTGCATTATTGGATAGAACATCCACATCAATGATGACTACAATGGGATTAACAGGTGTAACATTGCGTCAAGGTATGTTTATTTCATTACCTGATGATAATTGGATTACATCCATTACCCTAACAAGTGGCTCAATAATCCTATACAACGAATAATTATGTTTGTTGGCATTGGTGTAGGAGTACACCGACAAAGATTTGCGGGGTCATTCGCCACATCGTATTCATCCCGTGTAATTGCCGATGGTGGTACGATTGAGGCACTTGATTGTGTTGCCGCTGCATCATCATTGCTACAATCCGCATCACTACTCATTATCCCAAGCGGATACAAAGCAGGTGTTGCCTATGCTGAATTACCCGCCAATGGTAATGGGGATTTAACGTGGTCAAGAAATAGCGTAGCAAATAGAACGCAATCCAATGGCAGTATCGGAAGTGTTGCGGCTAACGTACCGAGATTATCGTATATGTATGGCAGTTGCCCAGCGTTGTTGTTAGAACCGCAGAGGACTAATTTGTTGCCGAATCAGTTGTCATACAATGCATCTACGGGGGTGGCTTATGCAACCAATGTAAGTGATAGCCCTATAATTGGCTTAAATTCCGCAAGAATAACCAAGAATGAAGCATCGGGAACGGTAAGATATGGGAGTCAAAATTGTGCAAATTCCGCTTTAACGGGGTCAACAACTTACACAATATCTGCATATTTCAAATATGATGGATATGATTTCCAAACATCAATGGAGTGTAATAATCTCACGAATTTTGGTGGGACAAATTGGATACAACCTATTAATATAGCATCTACGGGGATAACACTTGGCACAAGTAGTCAGTGTACAGGTAACATTCAAAATGTCGGGAATGGTTGGTATCGTGTGAGCGTTACATTAACAACGGGGGCATCGCCTGTCGGTTCGACTGTAACATATTTAATGCGTTTACCCTCTACATTGTCAACGGGTCAAGGATTTTTGCAATGCGCCCCACAATTTGAACAAGGTGCGTATAGTACAACGGTTATCCCTACTTCGGGAGCAACCGCAACACGATTGGTAGATACATTCTCACGAAACAATATCTACACCAATGGGTTGATAAGTGCAAGTGGTGGAACGTGGTTTTTGGAGTTGAGGAATAATGTGGCGTATACGAGGGATACAAGTGGTACATTGGGATTATTTACTTCTACTGTATCGACAACATATGGTTTTGTGATTAAAACTGGCACAGGAACTTTACAACGATTGTTGATTGCTAAAAGGGTTGCTAATGTTGAAACACCATTATACGCAACATTAACAGACACAATTAAAGTGGCAATAAAATGGAATGGGGCAACTGCGGATATTTTTGTAAACGGAACTAAACAAATTTCCGCAACTGCATTTACGGACACAGTAATGGAAGGAATTTTAGCACAAACTTTAGACGTACCCAAATTCATCCAACAAATGGCACTTTTCCCAACGCCTTTAAGTGATGCTGAATGTCAAACCTTAACAACATAATAATATGATATTTGCAAAATTTGAATTACCAATTGACAAGTGGGAAGAAATCAAACCCACATTAGAGAATTGTCATATTGTTGAATTAGGTGTGATTAATAAATTGTTTGCCGTTGATATTTTGTTTGATGGCGAACCCAACGAAGATTTATTGATTTACGAAGTTTTTCCTGAACCTTGTGGATTACACACATTTTGGGGAATGGAAGATTTGTATTTAGAACGATTTAACGATTTTAACCCGATTATTACCGATGAAACACATTGATAACGACACCACCGCAACGATAGCAACCGCAGTAAGTGGAAGTGCTACAATTATACATTTTTCCCAGCAATGGCAACCTGTAGCCGCATTTGTGTTGGCTATTGTTGGTATTGTATCAGGTATGTTTGCCATAGTTTATTGGGTAAAAAAAATCAAGGCATTGGATGGCAAAAAGTAATTTAGTTACGATTTTCCGTAAGAAACCCAAACGCAAGTTAGGGCGGCACACCAAGCACATCAACAAACACAAATCATGGAAACCAAATCGAGGTCAAGGGTAAAGCTTAAACCATATTTCGCACCTACGCCCAAAAGAATTAGGGTATTGGGTGATAGCCTTGCGGCTGCGCAATTATCGTGACTGGGAAACAGATCGGAAGAGCACACGTCTGAACTCCAGTCACTCCGCGAAATCTCGTATGCCGT
>OGVS01000018.1_pt1 | contig 12392 bp, 17 predicted proteins | sample 1575811 | NCBI WGS metagenome assembly OGVS01 (sample SAMN07581543, study PRJEB24739) | freshwater metagenome | place: Singapore | collected 2015-04 | reverse complement strand
TGCTCTAGTCATTGTATTTGTCCTGCATCATCAAGATCTTTGATGACATCTTCTGTGATATCAACTTCACCTTGATTATTACAATAATCACAGTCTATTGGTTGTTTTTTTCTATCATCATGGTTAAATGAATATACAAATCCATTACCATTACATTTTGGACATATTATTTTTCCACTCATGCTATTTTTACATCTGCAAATTTACGTTTACCATTGGTCGTATAATTCCAGATTATTCCTTTCTTGATTAAATCATAACGTTTTAGTTTTTCAAAAGTTTTTTGTGGATCAAATCCAGCAAACTCACATAGTTGAATAAAATCTTCATTATAAATTTTACCCCACCACTTAGACTCTCGATGCTCGTCTCTCGACATTGCAATCGTGCATATGCCAAAAGTGTCTTGAATCGCTTGCATAAATACTGCACGCCATAACTTTTGTTCTGGTGTTGCAGGTCTTTCGTCAGCTTCTAAACTATTTAAGTTTACCATTGAGTTCTCTCGCTTTCTCGTTAACTAATGTTTTTACAACTTGACTTCTACTTAACTTAACATCACGTTTAAGTTTAGATTGAAGTTTAGTTACAGTCGCATAAGTGTCATTATCAACAGTTATGTTTTTGTATTTACTAAAGTCAGTCATTTTTACCTTTCTTGTTTGTTTCTTACTATATAGGATATTAATATAGCTTTGTCAAGTTATTGTTTTCTACCTTGACCTCTATATTCTTTTCTACTATTTCGTTTATTAGGACGTTTTGAATGTCGTCCGGGACGTTTCTTATTGGTTTGTTGTATAAATTTACCGTTACCTACTGCGACTTTTCGTGCCATGTCTTTTTATAAAATCTTTATCTTCCTGATTAACTTTTAAATACTTTATATGTCCATTGATATATTGTCTAGTATCTTCACCACAATTTGTGCATCTATAATAGTCTTGTACAATCGCTACTAGAAATGCTTCTTCTTTACATTCAGGACAAATACCTAATACATTGTCAATAAACATAGATTTATCAAATTTTAATCGTTGCATTACATTACTGTGTATACAACTCTACCATTTAATTTCTGTGCTCTCAAATAAGATTTTCTATTACCAGAATCGTTATAACTGCAATGAATCCATCCAGAATTAGGATCACTTGGAGTCCAAAATTCAAGTATACATTGATCAAAATCTAAGTTTTTTACGATCCAATCACTAACCTCTCTATTATGTATACCAAACAGTTCAAAATCTGCCGCCTGTCCCTTGGTATGTTGACTCCCGCTGCTCGATCCTATTGCCTCGCATAAAGCTGCTGATCTGTAGCCGGAAGAAATAGATACTGGAATTTTAAAATGGTCTCTAACAGGTTGAAGAATATTTTTACACAACAACATTAAATTAATAATGTGTTCTTCATTAGGTTCATTAGGAATACCAAGTCGTATTGCTTCTTGTGACTTTGTTAATTCATCCAATGTAAAATTTTCACTTAGCTTCATTTCTTAATTTAAGTATAACTTCAATAACATGTTTTTCGTATTCTTTATTTGTAGAAAAATTATCTAGAGCTCTTGCCATTGCAATAGGATTTCTATTTGCTGTCATTTCTCTAATTTTTCTAAATTCTGCATACACTTTTTTTGTATTTAGAATTTCTATGTAATATCTAACAGATTCGCACTTGTTTTTAAAGACCCTGACACGCCATTCTATAGTATCTGGCTGTTTATAAGGCAACATACCCTCTTTTGACCATACCCGTATACCAAACAGGTTATGACCTTCTCTTGCAAACCGAGACGTTCCATAGTTAGATTCAACGATAGCCTGCGCTATTATTAGTTCTGTGTTTACTCTTTGTCGTCTTGGGATATTGAAATTTAGATAATTGATGCAGTTATTGAGAGAGGAGATGAATTCTTTGTTGTTTGAGTACTCAAACCTCGGGACACCAAACCCGAGTTTTAGGGCCCAGTTAACCGTCTCGGTCTGGACCTTCCTCTTGGCGGCGGGGTTGGGAAAGAATGTACCTAATACAAATGCTACTAGAGCTATAATCAAATACCTTATTATTGTAGTCTTTATTATCATGGCATTTACAGTGATTTAAAAGGCAGCATCCAACTGCGAGGTTGTTAATACAATTAACTTTTTTTAGACTCATTTACCTGGTAAAACATATCATCCGTGTCATCTGTTTTCCAGTCTTTATTTTCTACGTTCCACTCGTTAGTTTGCACTTTATAATCCGGCCAATGTGTTGAAGTTGTAAAGCTAGAAATACTCCACAAAATACGATTATTAGGCTGAGCTGCAAAATTGCCGTTATCAAGAGCCAGTATGTGAGCACACTTATGCTGATCGGGAATTTCAGAATGTTCAGTATCGATGATATTAGGTTCTGGATGAGCCCAATCAATTGTGAATAAATATTCTCCATGAATAAATTTTTTATCTTTGTTTAAATATTTACAACGTTGTCCTATTAAAAAATCAAAAGTAGTAACAGCAGGATAATAACTAAATGAATTCCACAACTCAAGATCGTCGAGAGTTTGATGTTCCATTTGTGGTTGATGCATAGTACCGCTGCTTCTTCTTTGAATAAAAGCAGAGATAGGAAGCCTCCAGTATATTGCACCATTCGTAAGTAAAGCATGAAATAAGATTGCACGCCCCGGAATACTTGCAATAGCAAAGACCACACAATCTTCAGTTTCGCCATGATGTTCTCGTAAGTCATATAAATACTCCCTTCGTATTTTACAATAAATTGGTGGTATATTTGCATTTAAATATGCCATAATCAATCATAAATATCTCCCCATGTTTCACCGCTTTCGTAATCTACTTTGTTGGGAATTGCCAAAGTAACGGCGCTTTCCATTATTTCAACAATCTTTTTTGCATGATTGTCATCTACAACAGAAATATCTAGTTCATCATGTATTTGAATATGTGGAATAATTTTTTCATTATATAAATCTAACATTGCTTTTTTTGTCATGTCAGCAGCAGATCCCTGTATTAATTTATTTAAAGCTTTGTAAGTCATTGCTCTTCTAATTCTACCACGTCCATAAGTTCGTTCCGCTTCTTCAAATGACATTGCAGTGTGCATACCAAATGTTGCTGGTTCCCATTTATTAAATCTACAACGACGACCTAGTAACGTACCAATAGATCCTGATGTTTGTGCAAATTGAGATGTTTTATTCATTAATTCTTTTACGAATGGAACGTTATTATGATATTGATTAAATAATATTTCTGCTTCTTCTTTTGTATTTAGACCAAGTTCAGCTTGTAATTTTGCTTTACCCATTCCGTAAAACAATCCAAGATTAATTGTTTTAGCTTGATCTCTTGATATACCTGCCATGTCTGCAACTGTTTTGTGAAAGTCTACAGAATCTTTTTTAAATTTTTCAACAATACTTGTTACAGATTCATCAAAACAAATTGGTTCTGTTGTTGCTGCATAGTGTACAACTAGTCTTGGTTCTTGTTGAGAATAGTCAAAACATCCCCATTTATGGCCAATTTCTGGTAAAAATAACGATCTAATCATAGGTCCTAGCTCTTTGTTTCTCGCTGGGATTTGCTGGAGATTGGGATTGGCATAAGAAAATCTCCCTGTAACAGTTCCACCTTGATCAGATCTAATTGGATTAATATCTGCATGTATTCTTCCGTTATGTGTAAACTTTAAAATTGTATCTATAAAAGTTGTATGTGCTTTATTAATTTCTCTTGCTTTAGCAATCATTTGAACTATAGGGTGTTTGTGTTCTTGTAAAAAATTTTTAGTGAAGGATGGTGCAGATGCTTTCTCGGTTCTTTCATAATGTAAACCAAGCTTATCAAAAACTGTTGCAATGCTTCTTGCTGCCCAAATCTGTGGTTCTATCCCTGTTTCTTGTTTTACTTTTAATAACAATTCATGCTCTTGTGCTGTTAGTTGTTGTTTCAATTTGTGTGCTTTTTCTGTATCAATTCTTACTCCTTTAAACTTCATGTCAATAAGACATGGAAATAATTGTGTCTCAAGATCAAATACATTTTGTAAATTTTGTTTTTGAATTTCTCTTGATAAAACTTTAAATAATTCTAATGTTAATTGTGCATCTTTTTCTGCATAATTACCTACATACATTGCAGGAAGTTTATACATTTCAGATTTAGGATCTATTCCCCAAGACTGCGCTGCTTCATTCAAAGCTTTTTCATCTTTAACTTCACCTAAAAATTCATATGAAATACTATTTAATGTATATGCTAATCTATTTTCATCAATCAAAGATGCCATCACCATTGTATCTACAATGTGTCCATTGATTTGGATCCCCGCCGCTCGAAGCCAGCACACGTCATACATTGCATTGTGAAATATTTTTACATTATCATTTGCACAAACTTGTTTAATCCAATTTAAAACTTTATCTTTTTCTAAATTACCACCACCTTCATGTGCAATTGGATAATATGCAGACCATCCATCAACAGCCACAGCAATACCAACTATGTGACCATTACCAATGATTGCACCAGAACCTCTTGCTTTAAGATCAGGATCTTTAGTTTCCAAATCTATTGCAACATATTTATATCCTTTTAAATCAGGATAATTTTCTGGACAAATCCATTCTTTCTGAGCTTCAAACATTTATATTAATACCATAATTAAAAAACAATATATACATAACACTGTAAATAAACCTAAATCAAAAACTAACATTCTTTTACCTCTCATCCTTATAGTCTCTTTCTATAATCATCTGTATGTAATGAATTGCTTTTAGCAAATCTTGTTTCTTTCCTTTATCTTGGTGCCTGCAAATATATTTAATTGCATTACCTTCTGCAAACAGTATCTTATTTTCATTTATAAATCTAGAAGGCTGTATTTTATATTTTTTATAATGTGAACCTCCTACTTGTTTAAAAAAAACTTTGTTACTCATAGTATTGGATCTCCTGGTATATAGTTATAATAATCATCTATATCGGGTTGCATGATATAAAGATTTTCTTTTGCACGTGTTACACCCACAAAAAACAATCTGTGTTCAGGATCAGGATTTCTTAATGCTGCATCATGTATAATCTTTTCTATTCCGGTATACAGGACTACATTTTCACATTCTTCACCTTTGACACCATGTATTGTGGATACTTTAATTCTTGCAGGTTTAAATAAATCATCGCCACTTGCTAATAATGATTTGATATATAATTTTGTATCTTCTTTAAAATTTAATTGTTCCCAGCTGCCCGTCACTCGTAACCCGTGATTCAACATCAGATCATCTATATCTACAAAATCAACAGTATCTAATGATTTACCGCTAGAAAAACCATATTCAACATGTTTCATATTAAAGTTTAAAACTTTATAAACTGATTTTGCTTCTTCAGCTCCAACGGTTGCACCTTTATTTAATCTTGCCCATACTTGATAGGCCTCTAATAATTCATTAGACAAAACAGTATTTGTTCTACTATCAAATCTTAAGTTTAATGAGGTTAAATGTGCTTTAATTGGATTTAACATTTGATTTGTTCTTGCAATAATCATCCATTCACCTCTACTAAAATCTAAATCTTCTATTCTTTGATCTTCAAAAATTTGTCCTTCAGCATCTCTTGGAAGCCAGGATTTAATCATTCTATTATCTACATGTTGTAATATATCTAATGCTTTTCTATGAATTACACGTGGACATCTTCTTGATTCAATTCTTGGATCCACCTCTCCTTTTAGATTTATAAATATATTTGGATCAGCGCCTTGAAACGTATAGATAGTTTGATCGTCGTCCCCTGCAATGTATGATCGCTCACATCGAGATTCAATGTAATTGAACATGTCCCATTGCAGAGGATTCAGATCCTGCGCTTCATCCAAAAAGACAACGCTGAGTGGAGGGCATTTGTCCTTTTCAATGAACTGTTTAATCATATCGGAATACTCAATCATCCCGGTTTGTTTCTTATATGATTTTAAATCGGCATCAATTTGTTCTGTTAACCAGATATCTATTGTTTGATGTTTATCTAATTCTACTGCTGCATCCATTATAGATATTTTTTTACATCTTGAATATTCAATAATCTTCATATGATCATTTTTGTAAGTTACAGCTTCTGTGTATGGATCAAAATAAGTATCAAACGATAAATCTCTACATATTTGTGAAAAATTTTTAAAAGCATTCCATTTTTCATCTTTAAGTAATTGTGTATTTGTATCTATATTTAATTGTCTTGTTCCTAAAGAATGCATAGTACAAATATATGGAAAGTCTTTTACTTGAGGAAATGTAGGTAATATTCTTTTCCTTGCTTCATTTGTTGCTGCATTACTAAATGTTAAATAAGCAATCCTATCTGCAGGAATTTTATTTATTTCAATTTCTTTTTTTAAATAATTATTTATTAAATGGTATGTTTTCCCTGTTCCTGGAGGTCCTGGTATAACTGTTCTTTTCATTTGAATGCTGGCTCTTTCATTTTATTTTCTGTAATTGTTGGTTTATCTATATTTATTGTTTCTACTTTCCATATTCTCACTGATTTTTTATCTAACTTTACAACTTCTTCTATTGCTTTAAGTTCATTTTCCAACATCCTTTGTGTTTTTACTTTTGGTAAATCCCAAGACTTACTTCTTTTTAAGAAACTATTAAAACTTTTATATTGAAAATAACTAAAACCATTTTCTGTGTATGGAATACCTCTTTTAACATCTTCCATTGTTTTACCAGTTGCTCTATTTAAAAAATCTCCAAGTAATTCTCTTAACTGATAATTAAGTTTCGTTGTTTGAGGAGCTTCTAATATTTTAAATGTATCTTTATTAGATATAATTTTATGTAATAATTTTTTCCAAACAACTGAACCTATTGGCATTAACACTTGGCTTAATTGATCCATAACTTCTACAGAAAATTTACTAAATTCATGAAGAGTATGACCGTCCACTTCAACTGGTTTACCATCAAAATACACAATATAAATTGGTGGATGAGACGGATATTTTTCTATCCTTTCTATTTCTGGTCCTGGTGCATTTTCTCCAACACCAAATTTTCTTTTGACACAAATTTTTGATTCACAAAAACTTCTAATAGGTTCTTGTTTACATTTATATCTATAATCTTTGTTTGATAATGATTTGATAACATTTTCTATTTCAGAATCTGTTAAAGGTTCTTTCATATACTTACCGTTATATGTGCTTAACTTTGTCTTCCATGCTTCTGGAAATCTTTTTCTCAAATAAACACCGACATTAAACATAGTGTCATTTCTTGAACCTTTAGAAACTTTTTCTGATAATAATGTAACTAAACAAGGAGGAGCTTCAAATAAATCTTCATTCTCTGTTGTTATAGTTTCTTTCCATTGTATTAAATCTTTCTCTGATAAAACTTTTTGATCATGTAATTTAAAAAATTCATCTAAAGATAATGGTTCTGCATTATTATTTAATGCGCATCTAACAGATTTATCTCCACCATGATATGGAAGATTTAACCAACTTCCATATGATTTTTTATCTGCAAGTATATAATCTTGTTTTGGAAATAATTCTTTTCCAGCATGACCTAACATTGCTGCCATTACTTTTAATTTTTCTCTAATTAATGATGCCGCTACAAATTCTTTTACAAACAAAAATATATGTGCACCACCTGATTTTGATTTAAAAACTATTAAAGGTAAATTTTTTTCTTTAATCTTTGTAACTAATTCTTTATGATCTAAATCATAAACATCAACATCTAAACATCCCCATTTACATTTATTATCTTGTCTAATGGGTACAATTCCTAATGCAGGAAATTCTCCGTTTAAATGTTTTTGCCATAACGCATCTGTTATTGGCTTATGTATCATTGTTGAATCTGCTTCGTTCTTCCCATCGTCTCTAATTTCTCCAGTCATTTTTGTTTGACCATAAGAAGTTTCAAGACCTGCAAATATCTTCTTGAATCTTTCTAACATATTCCACTCTCAATGTATTGGGGTGATATTTCTATCACCCCATTTAGTATTACTTATTATTTGCTAAACTTTGATAGAACTGTTTTGCTCTTTCATAGATAGCTGCATCACTTACAGGACCAACTTTTGTAATGTTGTATCCATACCATTGGTTTCCTTTACCGGAATTTAAAACGGTATTTAATTTGTATACGTGACTAAATGATGGTGGTGTATATGGACCATTTTTACCATCCATAGTTATTGACATCATCATTGCATTCCACTTTCTGCTAATTTTACCTTGAGATGAACTCATAGATATAAGTGCAGTTTCAGTAGAACCATTATCTACTATTAAAACAAAATGTTGACCAACCGTAAGAATGTAATTTCCATTTGGAAGTCTATCCTTACCCATTTGGTCTTTCGTAGTTTTAGATAGTATATCAGAACTATCTGGATATATTTGTTCAGGTCTACCTGATCCTGTACCAAAATCCGACCATTCTTGATATTCAAGTTTATAATGACATGGAATAACTTCTATTCCTTTTGCACCATCATAAACTTTCTTAGTTACTGTATTCAGTAACATTCCTGGTTCAGCTCCTTCTACATAAGCTTGATTTCGCTTTTGTGCTTCTGCTGATCCATTCTGTAATAGTTTTAAGATAGGTAAAGCAACACTAGTGTTCTTTACATTCTCAAAACCTGCATGCGCATCGCTCTCAAACAATATTGATGATGGCAACGGCGCAGCTTTTTTTATTGCTACTTGTTTCTCGTTTCTCGCTTCTTGCATCGATTATCTCCTTGTTATTTTTGTCTGGTTACCTGCAAACGTTTTAAATAGATCAGAGGGCATATCACGTCCAGATTCGATACGCTCTCTGACCACTGCCTTGAGTGTCTGGGAATGAACACCTACCTTCTGGACTGGTTCAAAACCCTGACCTCGCGCAAGGACAGCATATTGTGCCGCCTTGTTATCTTCGCCACGACCAAAGGTAACAGTGATATCGTTTTTAATGATATCACCTAAGCCGTTATTACGAAGCCATTCAAAAGCTTTATCCTGAACTTCAGGAATTATAGATGCACTGTAAAAAGGTTTTACTTCTACAGATTCACCATCCTTAAGCTTTAATTTTGTAATATGCATATCCTGCATCATTGCAGGAATTTCTACTTGAGAAAGTATACGTGCTTGTTCTTTTAATTTATTTAAACTTTCTTCTGCATTTAAAATTTCGTCTTCTAAATCTTTTAACTTTAAAACTTTATCAGATAAAGTTTTAGCTGCATCAATTTGCGTTACTGATTCTACTCGGTCTTGTTCAAAATTTATTGTCATATTTTTATCTTTCTATCCTGTATATTATAATCCCTTAAATTACGTTTGTCAAGTGCTCGTTTCAGATTTTTGATACAAGTCAATTTCAATTGGATAATATCTCCTTTCTTGTTTATCCCATTTTAATAATTTATACTTGCCATTTGTTATATCAGAAACTATTGAACACGCAACACCAATTATTGCAGGATCACCTGTAAGTAGTAAATAATCTTCTGAAGTGTAATCTTTTAGCAACTGTCGTAACTTAAATACAACAGGTCCTGCACTTAATATAATTTGTGCATTTTCTGGAAGCAGAACTTTTAGTGAACCAAATTGAGAAGCCCCAATAATATTTATCTTTGGTCTTCCTTCCCTTGTGCCTGGCACATCTTGAATAACGTAAACTTTATTTTTTTCCATTCTTGACTCCTTTTATATTAATGTGTTATACTAATCAATAGAAAGAACTAACTATTATATATGCATTATAAGTTTAAGACAAAGCCATTTGCACATCAATTAAAGGCATTAGAAATGTCTTGGGATAAGAAAGTATTTGCTTATTTTATGGAAATGGGGACCGGCAAGTCTAAAGTATTAATAGATAATATGTCAATACTTTATGATAAAGGCCTTATAAATGGCGCTTTAATCATAGCACCAAGAGGTGTTTATAAGAACTGGTTTGACTCTGAAATACCAACTCATATGCCAGATCATATAGAAAAGAAAATGGTATTATGGGAATCCTCTGCAGGTAAATCTAAAGAATTAGAATTAAAAACATTATTTAAATCTACTTTTGATCTTCATATTTTAATTATGAATGTTGAAGCATTGTCTACTAAAAAAGGAAAACAATTTGCTGAAACATTTTTAAATTGTCACAAAGCTTTAATGGCAATAGATGAGTCTACTACAATTAAAAACCCAGGAGCAATCAGAACTAAATCTATTATAGATTTAGGTAAAGATGTTAAATACAAAAGAATTCTTACAGGATCGCCGGTAACTAAATCTCCATTAGATTTATTTACACAATGTGCTTTTTTAGATCCATGGTTATTAGATCATCAATCTTATTACTCATTTAAAACTAGATACGCTATTACAAAACAAATTAATGTATCAGGTCGTATGGTACAGATTGTTGTTGGTTATAGAAATTTACCGGAACTTTCTGAAAAAATAAAACCATTTTCACACAGAGTTTTAAAAGACGATTGTTTAGATCTACCACCTAAAACTTATATGAAAAGAACTATTCAATTAACTGAAGAACAAAGAAAAGTTTATAGACAAATGAAAGAAATTGCACTTGCAACACTAAATGGAAAATTAACTACAACACATAATGTTATAACTCAATTAATGAGATTACATCAAATTACTTGTGGTCATTTTAAATCTGATGATGGTCAAATACAAAAGATTGCAAACAATAGATTAGATGAACTGATGGATGTTTTATCTGAAATGGAAGGTAAAGCTGTTATCTGGGCTCATTACAGATACGATATAGAAGTTATTGTTGAAGCTATTAAAAAAGAATATGGAGATAATTCTGTTGTAACTTATTATGGAGATACATCTACAGATGATAGACAAAAAGCAATTAAATTAATTCAAGATCCAAATAGTCCGGTAAGATTTATTGTAGGGACACCTCAAACTGGTGGATATGGAATTACATTAACAGGTGCATCAACTATGATTTATTATTCTAATGGATATGATTTAGAAAAACGTCAACAATCTGAAGCACGTATTGATCGTATTGGCCAAGAAAAACCAATGACCTATATTGATATTATTGCAGAAGGAACTGTAGATGAAAAGATTGTAAAAGCTTTAAGAACTAAAGTTGATATTGCAACTCAAATTATGGGAGAAGAGTTGAAGGAGTGGATATAAACTTCCACTCCTCCTCGTTATAAGGGAACATTATTTATAATTATTGTAGATAATTAAAAATACAATTGCCGCAGCAACCGTAAAAATAAATAAAAGTTGTAAAGGTACGCTCATTACTTAATATCTACTTTGATACCTTCAACTTCTTTTGGTTCTTTGTAACCAAGTTTGATTTTTAATAAACCATCTTTCATTTCAGCTTCATCAACTACTACATCTTTAGCTAATTCAAACTGTTTGAAAAATTTTCTAAATGCAAGACCTTGTTTAACATAGTCTACATTTTTGTTATCTACTTTTCCTTCTACTGTTAAGATACCGTCTTTAACTTCTACAAGTACATTTTCTTTATTGTAGCCAGCTAAACCGATTTCTAATCCGTATTTACCTTTTGAGTATTTTACTACGTTATAGAAAGGAAATGATTGTACTTTTGACCACGTGTCAAAAATATTTTCAAATGCATCATCAAAAAACTTTGTTGATCCATTGAACATTTGTTTGCTTAAATTATTGAAAACTTCTAGGTTTGTCATAATTATCTCCTATTAAAGCAAGTTAATTGACCCATCCACATGATGCAGTCTTGGAGATATATAACGATTATTTATTAATTTTCAAGTACTGATTTTTCTCTTGTAATATGGCCAACAACTGTGCCTTTATGAATACCTTCTTTAATTCTATATCCATGTGTGCCACTACCATTAATCTCAACTTCTTTTCTACTTTTTAATAATGCATTGTTTTTCTTTTCTATTTCTTTATTTTGATAGTTTTTAGCTATTGGATCTGTGTATGTTAAAGTATGTATTTCTTGTAAATCATGTTCACGATCTAAAAATTTATATTCTATTTTTGTAGCGTTAAAATCTTTTTTTATTTTATTACATATTGTTTCAGGATCAAATTCACCACATGAATAAACATCAAATTGTAATAATGCTGGGTTTGGCTCATCCCATACATGCATAACAATGTGAGATGTTTCAATGATTGCTGCTCCGGTAATTCCACGATTGCCTACCATATTAGAATATTTAACATATGGTCCCATCATTACTTTCATTCCAATTTCTTTTATAAATTTTTCAAACCACCATTTTAAATATTCTTCTTCCATTGGCAGGCGTATCGTGACTGGGAAA
>OGVS01000017.1_pt1 | contig 12424 bp, 13 predicted proteins | sample 1575811 | NCBI WGS metagenome assembly OGVS01 (sample SAMN07581543, study PRJEB24739) | freshwater metagenome | place: Singapore | collected 2015-04 | reverse complement strand
CGAGCGCGATAGAAATCTATGGCGACGAGGTGTTCATCCAGTTCACGAATCAGGTGGATGTGTATGACCCGGACAGCGGGTTTGTGCGGGCCATGGCCTGGGATGACGGCGAGATTGATCCGGCGTTCTTTGCTCTTGGTGCTGCTCAGTTAAAGCCGCTGGATGGTGACCTTTGGACCGTGGCCATGGGTGAGACGACGGTGCCGTACGAAACTCCCGTGGGGGTGTTTCAATTCGACATCAATGACCTGTCGCTGATCTCCGAGACCATTGAGCTTTGGCCTATTGAGGCGCTGGCGCCGGGCGGCGGTGTGGGCGGCTACGGTTTGCGAACGCAAAACAGGCTCAAGCACCAAAAGGTCCAGAAGTAGCCGCAGAGCCAGCCAAGAAGCTCGCTAAGGAAGAATCAGAGACTTCTGAAGAAGAAGTTGTTGCTGAAGAAGCAGCAGAAGAAGTCGTTGAAGTTTCTGAAGAAGATCTTGCTGAAGCCAAGAAAGAAATGATGAAGGGTATGGTTGCCAAGCACAAGGGATCAATGAAAGAAGACGTTGATGCTCTATTCAATGGCGAATCACTATCCGAAGAATTCCGCACAAAAGCAACAACAATCTTCGAAGCAGCTGTTCAATCTCGCGTTGAAAAGATTGTTGAGGATGTCATTGCTGACAACGACGCAATCCTAGAAGAAGCAGTTGAAGGTATCAAGGTCGAACTTGCTGAGCAAGTTGACGAGTATCTAAACTATGTCGTTGAGCAGTGGGTCAAGGATAACGAAGTTGCAATTGAATCAGGTCTCCGCGCAGAACTAACTGAAGACTTTATCAATGGTCTAAAGAATCTATTCGCAGAGCACTATATCGATCTTCCAGAAGAGAAGCTCGAAGTTGCTGAATCATTAGCAGAAAAAGTTGTTGAGTTAGAAGAAGCTGCTGCTGCTTCCGCTGAAAAGATGGAAGTAATGGCAAAAGAACTCAACGAAGCAAAGAAAAACGAAGCAATCCGTAAGATCTGCGAAGGTCTAACGGAAACGCAAATCGCCAAAATGAAATCGCTCGCAGAGGGCGTGGAGTTCACCACAGAAGGTGAGTTTGGTAATAAGCTCGCAACAATCCGCGAGAACTACTTCCCAACAAAGAAAATTGTGAGTGAGGTAACGGCAGCTGAAGAGACGTCTGAAGCACAGCCAGAAGTAGTTGTTCCTTCATATATGGAAAATTATGTTAAAGCAATCTCAAAATCACTACCTAAGTGATATCATTAACAGAACGGAGTATCTAACATGTATCTAAATGAAACACATGCAAAGAAGTGGGCTCCAGTTCTTGATCACCCAGAACTCCCAAAGATTACAGATAACTACAAGCGTGCTGTAACTGCCCTAGTTCTAGAGAACCAAGAGCGTGCCCTACAAGAAGAAGCTGCCAATATGGGTCGTTTGTTCGAAGCAACACCAATCAACGTTGCTCCAACATCACCATCTTCAGGCAACATCCAAGGCTTCGATCCAATCCTAATCGGCTTGGTTCGTCGCGCACTTCCAAACCTAATGGCATATGACATCTGCGGCGTGCAGCCAATGACAGGTCCAACAGGACTTATCTTCGCAATGCGCACACGTTATGCTACACCAGATGGTACAGAAGCATTCTTTAACGAAGCCAACACAGTATTCGCAGGAACAATCGGCGATATCGCCAATGTTCGTAGCGACCTATCATTGAACGTCGCTTCAATGACAACAGGCAACACTGGTATTGGCGATTCAACTGCAAACTTCGAAACGAAAGTCATGGCAAACATGGCATTCTCAATCGAAAGAGTGTCAGTAACAGCCAAGACACGTGGTCTACAAGCATCCTACACAATGGAACTTGCACAAGACCTCAAGGCAATTCACGGTCTAGACGCAGAAACAGAATTGACAAACATTTTGTCAACTGAAATTCTTGCAGAAATTAACCGCGAAGTTGTTCGCACAGTCTATGCTACAGCAAACGTCGGCGTTGTAGGTGCTGCAACAGCAGTATTCAACCTATCAAGCAACACTGATACATCAGGTCGCTGGCAGGTTGAGAAGTACAAGAGCCTCCTATTCGCAATCGAACGCGCAAGCAACAAGATTGCTAAGGATACACGTCGCGGCAAGGGCAACATGCTAATCGTCTCAACAGACGTAGCATCAGCTCTCGCAATGACAGGTCTCTTAGACTACAACTCAGCTCTAAGCAATAACACAAACCTAACAGTTGACGATACAGGCAATACATTCGCTGGTACACTCTTCGGACGTATCAAAGTTTATGTTGACCCATATTCTGTCACTGGAACAGACTATGTCGTAGTTGGATACAAGGGCGCATCCCCATATGATGCTGGCTTGTTCTACTGCCCATACGTTCCACTCCAGATGGTGCGTGCTATCGACCCAGACAATTACCAACCAAAGGTTGGATTCAAGACACGCTACGGCATGGTCTCAAATCCATTCGCAGGTGGTACAAACACTTCACTAAACGGTGCTATCACAACAAATACAAACGTGTACTACCGTAAGTTTGCAGTGTTGAATGTCAACCAATAATAATTTGCCAACTTAATAAAAATAATAAGGCAATGTGACTGAAGAGGGGAGACGAAAGTCTCCCCTTTTTTTATACCTAAATAATTTGATACAGAGGAATAACAATGACTGTATTAAATAGAAATCCAATTAACACAGATTTGCTACAAAGCACAAAGTTTCGCGTGACGTTCTCGAGACTTCCTGGCGTCACATACTTTTGTAACAGTGCAAATCTTCCAGGAATCTCTTTGACTGAAATTCCTATGCCTACACCATTCGTAGAGTTATATTTGCCTGGAGAAAAGGCAATCTATGATACGTTTAATATTACGTTCCTAGTCGATGAAGACTTGCGCGCATGGACAGAACTACATGACTGGATTCGAGGCGCAACATTCCCTACAAATTTTGAAGAGTATGTCAATCTTGCGCGCACAAATCCATCACCAAACATTCGTACAATACAAACACGCCCACCAGTTTATTCTGATGCAACTTTGACAATTTATACAAACAAAAACAATCCAAATTTCCGTGTGAAATTGGTCGACCTATTTCCTACAACTGTTGGCTCGTTGTCGTTTGCGTCAGGAGACAGTGCTGAGAATATTATAACCGCTGATGCAACTTTTAGATTCTCATATTTCAACTATGAGAGAATTTGAGTATCCCATTCATCTTCGACATAGTCTATTATATCTCTTACAGTCAACCAGTCAAACTATTGCATATAGTTGCTTTTTATCTAATATTTTTATATAATAAACTATCTTTTTTATACGAGATTGTTTATGGAAACTCCTCCATTAGATGAAATTATCAAACAATGGGAAAGAGACAGTGAAGTTGATTCGACCGAACCAGGTAAAGAGATCATCCGTATTCCATTGCTGCACAACAAGTATAACAAATACTTGTCATTGCACAATCTGTCAGCTCGCAAATGTGCTCTTGAATTCAATCGAATCAAGAAACTCAAATGGGAATACTATACTGGTAAAATGGACCAAGAACAACTTGATTCGTTGGGCTGGGAACCATTTCGGTTTACTCTAAAATCAGACATCGCCGTATATATTGATGCGGATGATGATCTAAACAAACTTAAACGCAAGCAATCTTATCATGAAGAAACAGCAAAGTTTTGTGAAAACGTCATGAAAGAACTCAATGCAAGAACATATCAATTGCGTGCATACATGGACTGGGAGAAGTTCATACAGGGTGCTCGTTGATGTGTGATGTGAAGGTTGAGAAACTTAATAACATCTATGTGCAGATTAATGCAGAAGATGGCATTCTTCAAGAGATGTCAGAATTTTTTACATTCTCGACTCCAGGATACCAATTTTCACCAGCATTCCGCAATAAATATTGGGACGGCAAAATCAGGCTGTTGAATCTCCGTACCAAACAAATTTATGCAGGTCTCGAACGCTATATTCGAGAGTTCTGTAAGCAGAGGAATTATTCATATGAATTCGACGAAGAAAAGGAAGTCTTTCCGATCGACACGAAGAACCTTGCGACTGCTCTCTCGCTTTCGATGGAGCCGAGAGATTATCAGTATCTTGCGTCTAGCGTCGGACTTACAAAGAAAAGAACTGTACTCGTATCACCGACCGCGAGCGGCAAGTCGCTTATAATCTACATGATGATTCGCCACCTGTTGAACACAGGTAAGAAGCGCGGATTGCTAATAGTTCCAACGATTAATCTAGTCACTCAGATGTATAGTGACTTTGAAAACTATTCATCCAAAAATGGTTGGGATGTAAGTAAACACTGTCAAAAAATTTATGGCGGTGAAAGTAAAATTCCAGAAACAGATTTGATCATTTCTACATGGCAGTCTATCTATGAGATGCCCAAGAAATACTTTGCGCAGTTTGATTTTATCATCGGTGACGAAGCACATACCTTTAAAGCCAAGTCATTGACAGCAATCATGACTAAACTTATCAACTGTGATGTGCGTGTTGGCACCACAGGTACACTTGATGATAGCAAGGTTAACAAACTTGTTCTTGAGGGATTGTTCGGTCCAGTTTTCAAAGTTATCACAACAAAAGAACTCATTGACCGCAAACAACTCGCCGACTTTAAGATCAAGTGTATTGTTCTAAAATATCCAGAAGCAGTTTGTAAAGCAGTCAAAGGATTTACTTATCCTGACGAGATGAACTTTCTGACGCAGCACGAAGGAAGAAATCAGTTTATCGTAGACTTGGCATTAAATCTAAAAGGCAATAGTTTAATTTTATTTACTTATGTCGAGAAACACGGTAAAATACTATTTGAATCATTAACGAGTCAAAACAATACACGAAAGATATTCTTTATTCATGGTGGAGTAGAAGCCGAAGATCGTGAGGCTGTCAGACATATTACAGAAAAAGAGAATGATGCGATTATTGTAGCCAGTTACGGAACGTTCTCCACAGGTGTGAACATCCGCAACCTACATAATATTATATTCGCCTCTCCAACAAAGAGTAGAATACGCAGTTTACAGTCTATTGGTCGCGGTCTACGTTTGGGTGACAATAAAGATACTGCGGTTCTTTATGATATTGCTGACGATTTGAGGTATGGTCCATACACAAACTTTACGCTCAGACATTATGAAGAAAGAGTGAAGATTTACAGCGAAGAAAGGTTCGTGTTTACTACATCTAACGTAAGGATAAACTAATGTCAGAAGAATTACCTGAACTAAAATTCGTCAGACTTAAGAATGCTGAAGATTTAGTTGGATATGTTACATATTATGATGAATATTTGTTGATAGAAAAACCTTTAAAGATAGACATTGAAACTTACTTTGAAGAAAATCGCCAAATTCTTTCTCTTCAAGAATATTTACCGCAAGCAGTCGTAGAATTACAAGAGGTAGAAATTCCATTAGATGAAGTGGTGTTAACTACACCAGTTAAAAAAGATTTTGTTGAACAGTATGAATACATAGCAGATTTTTTCTATAATGTTCAAGTTAGGGGTAAATCGATGCTGAAGTCACGAGAAGAAATTTCAGACACAGCACAAAAAGTTGTATCAATACTTGAAGCACTACAATCAAAAAAGGATAAAGGACCAATACACTAATTTATGGCAAAAAATCATTATATCAATAATAAAGATTTTCTTCGTGAGATGACAAAGTATAGGCAAGCAATCCGTAAGGCAAAACGCCAAGGATTACCCAAGCCACAGATTCCGCGATACGTCGCTGAATGCTTTATGAAGATTGCAGAAAATCTTTCACACAAACCAAACTTTCTTTCATATACTTTTCGAGACGAAATGGTCGCTGATGCAATTGAAAACTGCGTCATGTATGTGGACAATTTCGACCCTGCGAAATCTAGCAATCCATTTGCTTATTTCACGCAAATAGTATATTATGCATTCTTACGTCGTATTCAGAAAGAAAAGAAACAACTTTATGTTAAGTACAAATCTACTGAAACAGTTGGCGTTCTTGATGAGTATGAACTTAACGAAAATGAAGACGGTACGTTCAGACAGTTTGAATTGTACGAAAACATTTCACAGTTCATAGAAAACTATGAGAATGCACGTAAGGCAAAGAAAGCAAAGAAAGCTGGTTTGGAGAAGTTTGTAGATGAAGATAGCAATTCTGGGTGATACGCATTTCGGCATGAGAGGCGATTCTCTTGCTTTTCATGCGCTATATAGCAAGTTCTACAAAGAAATATTTTTCCCTTATTTGGTGCAAAATGGAATTACCACCATCTTTCAGTTGGGTGACTTATTTGATCGTCGGAAGTATATCTCTTTTCAGTCTCTTGCTTTGTGCCGTAAGTATTTCTTTGATGAAATATCTCGGTATAATCTAGAACTGCATGTTCTTTTAGGCAATCACGATATCACCTATCGCAATACTCTTGAGGTCAATTCTCCTGAATTGTTACTTCAAGAATATATGAACAACGTGTTCATTTATAATGAACCTGCATCATGGCAGAACATCGACATCATTCCTTGGATTTGTAAAGATAACGAAAAACAAATTAGCGATTACATCTATCGCAGCAATAATTCTGTTTGCTTCGGTCACTTTGAACTTGCTGGTTTCGAGATGGATCGTGGTAATATTTGTCATGAGGGTATGGATCCAAGTATCTTACATCGTTATGAAGTTGTGTTATCAGGTCACTTTCATCACAAGAGTTCACAAGGAAACATTACTTATGTTGGCACTCCTGGCGAGATGACTTGGGCGGATTACAATGATGATCGAGGATTTCATATCTTCGATACAACTACAAGGGAATTAGAATTTGTTCCTAATCCATATCGCATGTTCTATAAGATCAAATACAATGATGATGTCATGCAATATAATGATGTCGCAGAAGCAGATTATTCTCAATACACAAACAAGCAAGTAAAGATTGTTGTTGAAAAAAGAACTAATTCGTTTATTTTTGACACATTGATAGATTCTCTTGCTAAAGTAAATCCAATGGATGTTTCAGTTGTTGAAGATTTCTCTGATACAATCCTTGCTTCTGATGATGTGAAAATTGATGAAGCAGAAGATACAATTACTATCTTAGATAAGTATGTTGATGGATTGACATTGCCTGTTGATTCAACTAAAATTAAAGGCATACTTCGCGATGTCTACTTTGAGGCGATGACGGCTGAAAATTCATGATCCTATTTAAAAAGGTTCGGTATAAGAATTTCCTCTCAACTGGAAATTTCTTTACTGAAATTCCTCTTAATACAAATGCTACAACACTTATTATTGGCGAGAACGGTGCTGGTAAATCCACCTTTCTTGATGCGATCACATTTGCATTGTTTGGGAAACCGTTTCGTAGTGTTAATAAACCACAGTTAATTAATTCGATTAACGAAAAAGACTGTTTGGTAGAGATAGAGTTTTCTATCTCGAGCAAGAACTACAAAGTAATTCGCGGAATTAAACCTAATCTGTTTGAAATTTATTGTAACGGCGAACTTGTAAATCAAGACGCTAAGTCGAAGGATTATCAAGACCAACTTGAGAAGTTAATTCTAAAGATGAATTACAAATCTTTTACACAGATTGTAATCCTAGGCTCAACGAACTTTACTCCATTTATGCAGTTGTCTGCTGGTGATCGCCGTGCGGTCATTGAAGACTTGCTGGATATTCAGATCTTTAGTTCTATGAATCAAGTGGTAAAGACGAAACTAACACAATTTAAAGAAGAAGCAGGGCGATTAAAAATCCAGATTGATGCAGTCAAAGGTAAGATTGAATTACATAAGAAGCATCTAGATGAACTCAAGAAAAATACAAAAGAACTAGTAGACGCTAAGAAACAAGAAATAGTTGATAACAATAATTCGTTATCAGAACTAGATGTAGAATCAACGCAGAAAGAAAAGCAAATAGATGATTTAATATTCCAAACTTCTGATGAAGAATTTACCAGCAAAAAGTTTACAAAACTAAACAATCTTGAAGCCAAGATCGAAGGGAATATTCAGAAACTCGAGAAAGACATTGAGTTTTATTCTGTAAATTCTACTTGTCCAACCTGCGATCAGGCTATCAATAACAAAGAAGAAAAGGTACACACTTGCAACAGTAAAATTACAGAACTCACAGAAGGTCTAACAAAACTAAAGGAAGAGAGTGATGCCGTTCTACAGCGAATCAATACCATCAAAGCAACTCAAAAAGAACTCAAGTCTCTTGAACAAGATCTTGTGCGTATTAATACTTCTCGCAAGCAAATTAGAAACTACATTACGAAACTTGAGAAGGAAATTTACGAAATAGAAAACAAACCAGCTATGAGCGATGAGTTCAAGGCTCAGTCTAAAGTTCTATTGAACGAATTACAAGACCATAACGAAAAACGAAAAAATGCCGTTGAGTCAATGACTAACTACGATATTGTGGCACAGTTGCTGAAAGACGGTGGAATTAAATCAAAAATTATTAAACAATATATACCAGTCATAAACAAGTTAGTAAACAAATACCTGGCTTCGATGGACTTCTTTGTAAACTTCAACATCGATGAAGAATTCAAAGAGTCCATCAAGTCCAGGCACCGTGATGATTTTAGTTATGAAAACTTCAGCGAAGGTGAGAAGAAGCGCATTGACTTAGCACTGTTGTTTACTTGGCGAGCGGTTGCCAAACTAAAGAATAGTGCCAATACAAACCTTCTCATCTTCGATGAAGTCTTTGATGGTTCTTTAGATTCAAATGGAACTGAAGAGTTCCTCAAGTTGATAAATATGTTTAACGATGGCACGAATATCTTTGTTATTTCGCACAAGGGTGATGTGCTTGCTGATAAGTTTAAACATACAATTAAATTTGCGAAGATTAAAAACTTTTCACAAATGGTGCAGTGATGAGCAGAACAGTAAAATATGTAAACGGAAATCTGATCGAGTATGAAGTTCTTAAATTAGTAGATTTTTATGATCCGATATTACGAAAACCAACAGAATTATTTGATTTCAATGCATACAATGCAAGTAAAGAAGCAGATTATTTGGCATACTCTCTTGTAGAGACAATGGGTTACTATGGTGGTTTAGGTTTATCTGCTAATCAATGCGGAATCAACAAAAGAATTTGTGTCATTAACATGGGCGAACAAGCATGGATTATGTTTAATCCACAAATTATTGAAAAGTCCGAAAAGGTTGCAGATTTTTCAGAAGGATGTTTATCGTATCCTGGACTTTATGTTAAAATCGGCAGACCAGATCATATTAAAGTCCGCTTCCAAGCACTTGGTGGTCAAACTGTCGAACATGAGTTTGATGGATTGACGGCAGTTTGTGTTCAACATGAACTTGACCATCTAGATGGAATCGTATACACTGATCGCATCAGCCCAATCAATCTAGAAAAAGCCAAGAGAAAGGTGAAAACCAACCTGAAAAAAATGGCAAAAATAAAGGCTGCGTAAGTTATTGATTTAACTAGAGTTTTTTCGGCTTTACATTTCAGCCATTTTAGGGGATAATGGTTGTATGAAAACATACTATGAAGTTTGGGAAAAAGTAAACCAGCCTGGTTTTATCGCTAAACAGGTGGTGTCCGTAAAATCTGAAAATGAGGCTATGGAAATTTTCGGTGAAAATCCTAGTGAACGCTCAGTTGAATATATCTGCGTCCGTGATGATTCTGATGAAATTGAATTTCGCCGACTAGTCGGTGAAATTTGTAGGGTCTACCCTGCGTAAGTTATTGATTTTATTAGAGTTTTTCCGCTTTACTTTTCAGCCATTTTAAGGGATAATGGTTGTATGAAAACGAATTTACAGACATCCAAGTCTATCCTCGCGAAACTCCTCGCGAGCGAAAATATTACGGTCTCGCACCAAAACACCAAGACCGCATACTTTGACCTCAAGAATCGCACGATGGTCCTTCCTGTGTGGAAGGATATGGATGGCGATCTCTATGACTTGCTTACAGGTCATGAAGTGGGTCATGCTCTTAACACTCCCGAGCAGGGATGGCACAATGCTGTTAAGGAAGGTGACAGCAAAAAGTTCAAGGATTTCTTGAACGTCATCGAAGATGCACGTATTGAGAAACTGGTCAAGCGCAAGTTTCCTGGTCTCTCGCGTTCCTTCGCGAATGCGTATGCATCATTATATGAGCGCGACTTCTTCGGCATCAAGAAACTTGATGACCTCAACAAACTGAATTTGATTGACCGTATCAATCTGCGCTTCAAGATGGGTGCGCATGTCGTTGTTGAGTTCAATGACTATGAGCGCGACATTGTTCGTGAGATTGAGAATGCTGAGACTTGGGATCAAGTCCATGACATCGCACGTCGTGTGTATGATTATGTCAAAAACAACGAACAAGACAAGATTCAGAACAACGATGATCTGCAAGAACAGATGCAGATGCAGAGTCCAGAAGATTCTGGCGAACTAGAATCTGATGACTTTGATGACATCGATAGCGATGACGACTACAACGATGACACCGAAGGCAACGATGGCGAGTCAGATCTGACCGAAGAGTCTGATGGCTCAGACGCTGATCAGATTGAAAACTCTGATGAATCGAGCGAAGAAGAATCAAAGGATACTTCTGCCTCTGTTGGTGGTGTCGAAGATCAGCAAGACGACGAACCGCATTCTGTGACGGATCAAAACTTTCGTCGGCGCGAGCAAGAACTCGTCAACGAGACAGGCAAGATTTTCATGTATAATCTGCCTGATTGCAATATTAACAATCTCATCCTTCCGAACAACGAAGTGATGAATGATCTTGAAAAGTTTGTTCGCAATCAGGTTGCGAATCCGAACAAGCCATACGGCACGAACGGCATCTCTTATGATACTGTTGTTCAGAAGTGTGTGCGCAAGTTTAACACGAACAACAAGAAAGTCATCATGCATATCTTGAAAGAGTTCGAGATGCGTAAGAAAGCCAGCGAATATGCTCGTGCTCAGACTGCTCGCACTGGCGAGTTGAACATGAACGTGCTTCACAAGTATAAGTTCAGCAATGACTTGTTCCGCAAGATCACTGTTGTTCCGAAGGGCAAGAATCATGGCTTTATTCTGTTCGTTGACATGTCTGGCTCAATGGCAGATATTCTCCGCAACACCATTGATCAGATGCTTGTGCTTGCGTCGTTCTGTAAACTTGCCAAAGTTCCGTTCGAAGTATATGGTTTCAGCGACGACAATTATATTAACCATCGATTACAAGCAATGTTTCAATCGAAAAATCGATTTTTGTCTGATCATTTGACTGAGACATATGTTGGTCGTACATCGTTTCATCTGAAACATCTGATTGGTTCTTCGTTGTCGCCGATTCAATATCGTCGTGCGTTCAACCTGCTTTGCGTCGTTGCGAATGAATACTATCGTTTTTATGACTATCATCTTCCGAATCAAGACAACGATCATGGTTGTTTTGATTCCGATTGGACGGAAGGTGGCTTTGGATTGAACGGTACTCCGTTTGTTCCGACATTGCTTGCTTCTCGCGAGATTATCACACAGTTCCAAAACAAAAATCAGTTGGACGTATGTAATGTTGTCTATCTGACTGACGGCGAAGGTGGCAGCGATCTTTGCTTTCCTCCCCTTGCAACTTATGATGAGGAGCACGCTCGCCGCAAGTCTGTAGTTTATTTGGTCGACAAGAAAACTAAAAAGAAAGTGAAAATGACTGATCAATATGATCTACAGGCTAGTATTACTCGTCTCGTGACAGATGTAACTGGTTGCAAACATATTGGTTTCTATGTTGGCAATCGTAAGGCTATTCAACGTGATATGAAATATTCTATCGGAAACAAATCTTTCAATGATCAAATGCAAGCCAAGAAGACTTGGCGCGAAGGAAACTATTTCATCACGAGTCGTTCTGGATATGACAAATATTTCTATGTCGCGATTCCGAACAGTAACATTGAAGATGATAAACTTGTGATTACGAAAGATATGACCAAGAATAAGATGGCTCGCGAGTTCTCCAAGAATCTGGGCAGCAAGCGCACCAATCGCCTCCTCCTCACGAAACTAGCCGAAGAATTGGCGGTTGCGTAAGTTATTGATTTATATAGAAAAATTACTCCTTTACTTTCGAGTCGTTTCGAGCGATAATAACTGTATGGTAAATAAATTTCCTAGTGATCTTGAAACGGTGGCGTTGCTTCAGTTTACTGAAAACGCTGGTGTGTATCGTAGTGAAACTCCTAATGGTGCGTTCGCTATTGAAATTGAGGGTGATGAACTTCGGTTTATTCCCTACGGTGGTGACCCTAGTGAAACTGAAAAGTTTCGCTTGGTCCGCGTCTAATTTTATAATGTGCTGTATCGTGACTGGGAAAC
>OGVS01000016.1_pt1 | contig 12738 bp, 17 predicted proteins | sample 1575811 | NCBI WGS metagenome assembly OGVS01 (sample SAMN07581543, study PRJEB24739) | freshwater metagenome | place: Singapore | collected 2015-04 | reverse complement strand
GTTCCCAGTCACGATAGTCGGGCCACCATTCGTTTGTGTTTTGCTTTTGACCAGCAAAGCTCAAACGTGTTACCTACAATCTTATCCATTTTTTCATCGCACCGCTTATCGCACACAGCCCAAGACCCTGCATTTCTTTGAGGTATTAAATCAACGTAATAATCAGCACCCCAAAGAAAAATTTCCTTACAGTAGTCGAATAATGCAAAGATCGTATTAATGAACTCAGGGTTAAAATCCTCATGGTCACCTTTTACAACGTCAAACCGTTTACCGGTTTTTCGATGATTTGCGTCTCTACTAAACATGCTGTCGTAGTCGGTATCCAAAAACATTCCATAAGGTGGATCGGTAAACACCATATCGGCCTTCCCACCGTCCATCAACTTATCCACCGCATCCACAGACGTGCTGTCCCCACACATCAGCCGATGCTTTCCCAGCACCCACACATCGCCCAGCACCGTGACTGGCTGCTCAGGCACCTCTGGCACGGCATCCTCATCGGTCTGGCCGGGCTCAATCTGTTCCGGCATCAGCGCCGCGATCTCCTCATCGGTAAACCCCACCAAGTCCATATCAAACCCAAGATCACCCAGCTCGCCAAGCTCCAGCGCCAGCAGTTCGTTGTCCCACCCGGCGTTCAGCGCCAGCTTGTTGTCGGCGAGCACATAAGACCTGCGCTTTGCATCGCTCCAACCGCTCGCTACGATAACGGGCACCTTGTTCGTTTTTTTTTTTCGAGCAGAAGACGGCATACGAGGTTTCGCGGGGTGACTGGAGTTCAGACGTGTGCTCTTCCGATCTTCCAAGGTGTCCAAGGTGTGCAAGGGGTACAAGGTTTACAGGGTTTACAGGGTGTCCAAGGTGTACAGGGCGTCCAAGGAGCACAAGGTGTGCAAGGTGTCCAAGGCGTACAAGGTGTACAGGGCGTCCAAGGTGTTCAAGGTATTCAAGGTTTTGGACTAATTTGGCGTGGATATTATGATTTTAATACTACATATTATCAAAATGAAATAGTTTTTTATAACGGTAATAGTTGGATAGTTCACTATACAGGAACAGAAGGTGTACCAAAAGGGATTAATGACCCAGCCGCTGTGCCAGGACCAGAAGATAAAGATAGTTATTGGGAAAGATTAGCTAGTCAAGGTGTTCAAGGTGTTCAAGGTGTACAGGGTGTACAAGGTGTACAGGGTGTACAGGGTGTACAGGGTGTACAGGGCGTTCAAGGTGTACAAGGCGTTCAAGGTGTACAAGGCGTTCAAGGTGTACAGGGTGTTCAAGGTGTACAAGGTGTACAAGGCGTACAAGGTGTACAAGGTGTACAAGGTGTCCAAGGTGTACAGGGTGTACAAGGCGTACAGGGTGTACAAGGCGCTCAAGGCGTACAGGGCGTTCAAGGTGTACAGGGCGTTCAAGGTGTACAAGGTCTCCAAGGTGTACAGGGTGTACAAGGTGTACAGGGTGTACAAGGCGTTCAAGGCGTACAGGGCGTTCAAGGTGTACAGGGCGTTCAAGGTGTACAAGGTCTCCAAGGTGTACAGGGTGTACAAGGCGTACAGGGTGTACAAGGCGTACAGGGTGGTGGTGGAGGAGACGGTACTAGTATAAACGGTGCATCTGGAGGTTCAGGTATAGTCATTATATCTTACTCAGGTTCACAAAGAGGCACTGGAGGAACTGTAACATCCGCTGGCGGAAACACTATACATACATTTACAAGCTCAGGCACATACACAGCATAAGGATAAATCATGGCATTAACAAAAGTACAAAATACAATGATCGGTACAAGTTCTAACGTGACAGTGTTAGCGCCAGCTGTACCTCTTTATGAAAACACATTAACAGTGACAACAAGTTATACAATAACAGCAGGGTCAAGTGCTATGTCAGTAGGACCCTTAACTATAAATTCAGGTGTGGCAATAACAATCCCTTCAAACAGTAAATGGGTGGTACTATGAGTAGCATAACTATATCAGGCGATACCTCAGGTTCAGTCATATTACAAGCCCCGTCAGTAGCAGGGTCAACAACACTCACGCTGCCAACAACGACAGGAACACTCGTTACATCAAATGCCATGCCAACAGGAAGCGTGTTGCAAGTAGTGCAAGCGACAACAAGAAATACTCTTTCAACAACAAGTAGTTCATTAGTTGCAACAGGATTTATTGGAACAATTACACCATCAAAAACATCAAGCAAAATACTTGTAATGATTAACGGAGGACAATGGAGATACACTCCTGTTTCTGGTTCAGAACAATTAGCACAATTATATAGAAGTATTGGTGGAGGAGCATATGCTTCGGTTAATAATGATTTTGATGAGATTTTTATATCTCCAGCAGCTGCTACTTCTGCTATACCGCATAGTTTTGTTTTTTTAGACTCGCCTTCTACAACTTCAGCAGTATCATATCAACCATATTGGAGAAACAGTAGTGGAAGCGGTACAATTAGTTATAATTTTGCTTCTATAATGATAACTATGACATTAATGGAGATTGCAGCATAATGGACAAACACGATGCAATATTTAAACTTTATCCTAACATAGTCACTATTCGTGGTGATGTCGCTTATGATAAAGACGAACAAGAAGTCACATACGACAATAATGCTGTAGAAGCTCTAATGGCTGCTGAAGAATACAAAGAACTACGTGCAAAAGAATATCCATCACTACCAGACCAACTAGATTATATTTATCACAACGGAGTTGACGCTTGGAAAAAAGACATGATAGACCCCGTAAAAAATAAGTACCCAAAAGGATAAACCATGGCATCAACGATAAACGCAACAACCAGTTCAGGCATAGTAGCTACAGCAGATAACACGGGTCAACTTGCCCTTCAAGCTGCGGGAACTACGATTATGACTATAACTTCTACAGGTTTAACGGTAACGGGAACAATTGCAAGCAGCGCTGGAACTACGTATCCAATTATATCTGGAACAGCGCAAGCTTCTACATCAGGCACAAGCATTGACTTTACAGGTATTCCTAGCTGGGCAAAGCGTATTACTGTAATGTTTAATGGAGTATCAACAAACGGAACGTCAAATTTATTAGTGCAGCTAGGTGATTCTGGTGGAATAGAAACAACTGGATATGTAAGTGCTGCAAATTATTCAACAAATACTAATGCTCCTGGAACTGCTGGATTTTTTATTCTTTATGCTATTCCAGGTGCGGCTAGTACATTTCATGGGTGTATAATATTTTGTAATTTATCTGGAAATATTTGGGTTATGAATGGCAATATGGCAGATAATGCCGAAAGAAATTCTTCTTCTGCTGGATCAAAAACTCTTTCAGACACTCTTGATAGAGTGCGTATAACTACAGTCAATGGCACAGACACTTTTGACGCTGGATCAATCAACATTCTTTACGAATAGGAATAACAAATGAGTTTAATAGTAGACGGCACCACGGGAGTTACCTTTAACGACTCATCTCTACAAGGAGCTGCAGCGTCACCTTATGTGCTAAAAAACCGCATCATCAATGGTGACATGAGGATAGACCAAAGAAATGCTGGTGCAGAAAAAAACCCAGCGGTAACTGATACATATTATGTTGATAGATGGGCTGTTGCTTCAGGAGCTGCTTCTAAATTTAAAATTCAACAAGATGCTGGTGCAGTTACACCACCAACAGGATTTAATGATTATTTAGGCATGACATCTTTATCTGCATATACAGCTGGAGCAAGTGAGCAATTTGGAATTTATCAGCCAATAGAGGGATACAATATTGCAGACTTAGCTTTTGGCACAGCATCTGCTAAAACTATTACTATTTCATTTTGGGTTCGTAGTTCATTGACTGGAACTTTTGGTGGCTCTGTAAGAAATTCTGCTGCTAATCGTTCTTATGTATTTAGCTACACCATATCAGCTGCAAACACATGGGAACAAAAAAGTGTAACAATTACTGGTGATACATCAGGAACATGGCTTGTAACTAATGGTGTAGGGATGTATGTATTTTTTAGTATAGGCTCAGGTTCTACTGTTAGCGGAACTGCTGGTTCATGGGCTGCAGCAAACTATGTTCAGCCAACTGGTGCAACATCAGTCGTAGGCACTAACGGAGCTACATGGTATGTCACAGGTGTCCAACTAGAAATAGGCACATCAGCAACACCGTTTGAACGAAGATTGTATGGTCAGGAGCTTATGAATTGTCAGAGGTATTATTGGATGTTAGCACCAAATCAATCAGGAAATAGACCAATAGGTACTTGGTCTTATCTATTATCAAACTATATTGAAGGTTATTTACAATATCCAGTAAAAATGAGAACCGTTCCTTCTCTTGATTCTCCAACTATAACAGATGGCTACGATATATATAGAGCTGGAGCATCAGACTCGTTTAACGCAATTATTTTTGGCTCTGCGACCGACAATGCTGTATTTTTATATGCAACAAGCGGAGTATCAGGCACAGGCGGTCAATCTGGTTCAGTTTATTGCCGAAATACATATGCAAGCTATGTTGCTCTTAGTGCGGAGTTATAAAAATGTATAAATTAATTAAACATCCAATAACAGGTAAAGTATCTTCTGTTGAAAAACTAGGAGAACAAAGACTTTGCATCCCATTTGACCCAGCTAACACAGACTACCAAGCCTACCTTAAATGGTTAGACGAGGGTAACGAGCCCTTACCTGCGGACGAATAATGTTTGGATACGCTGCCTTTGCTCAACCTACCTTTGCATCTTTAGCAGGGAATAACTTTGTCTTATCCTTGTCTGAGAACATTAACGTAGCGGACGCAAATAGCCAAGTTTCTAACTTTGTTCAAAGCATTGCAGAAGATGTGTTACTTAATGATCTTAATTCACTTGGTGCCATCTTTATTGCCACACGAAATGAAAATGTTGGACTAGATGATACTTCAACACAAATCTCTAGCTTCTTACAAAGCATTACAGAGGATACGAATTTAGCAGAAGATGAAACCATATCAGCGCAGTTTGCAGCATCAGACACAGAAGACATATTAGCCGAAGAAGTTGCAGTACCTTACTTTGCAGCGTTACAAAGCATTACCGAAAATGCAGATCTAAACGACGTTGAAACCATAGCTGCAAACTTTGTAGCTTCAGACACAGAAGATGTAAGTATAGACTCCACACAAACCGTGACTGCTCAATTCGCAGTGTCTAGAACTGAGAATATAAACTTAAACGACTTAAATAGTATTGTGGCTAACTTCAGCGTCACAAAAGCAGAAGACATTACGCTAGATGATTTAAAAACTATTATCTCAGTATTTACGTTTGATGTTACAGAGAATGTGAACGTGGCTGATGCTAATACTTCAACAGCTAATTATGGCGTCAATATTGCAGAAAACGTCAACCCTGCAGATTCTTATGTTGTGGTGGCTAACTTTGCAACTTCAATTACAGAAGCCATTACATTGCTTGACGACCTATGCTACAACGGCTGGTTTAAAATTGATGATTCACAAACTGCAGCTTGGGCTGCTATTGGACCTGCACCTGTCGGTGTATGGGTTGATATTAACGATGCTCAAACACCAAGTTGGGGCGATATAGATACAAAACAACCTTGTAGTTAAGGTATAATACGAACAAAAACATATAGGCATAAAGGACTAAAACTATGGCATCCACCTACAGTAATTTAAAAATAGAGCTTATCGGGACAGGCGATCAGTCTGGTACCTGGGGGGTCACTACAAACACCAATTTAGGTACAGCAATTGAAGAAGCGATCACAGGGTCAGCCGATGTGACTTTTGCAAGTGGGGATGTGACCTTAACGCTTACTAATACAAACACAACTCAAACTGCTCGTAACCTACGTTTAAACCTAGTAGGCTCAGTCGGTGCGGCTCAAAACTTAATTGTGCCTGCTATTGAAAAGCAATATATCATTAATAACACCTTAGGCTACGACATCACAGTGAAGAACTCAACTGGTACCGGTGTGGCTGTGCCTGCAGGTAAATCTATGATTGTGTTTAATACAGGGTCTAACGTGGTTGAAGTGGTAACGGCACTTGCTACAGGTACAGTCATTCCCGTGGCCAACGGTGGTACAGGCGTTACAACATCTACAGGTTCAACAAGTGTTGTATTAAGTAATAGCCCAGCTCTTACAGGTACACCTACAGCACCTACAGCAGCACCAGGTACGAACACAACTCAAATTGCAACCACTGCGTTTGTTAATACTGCAACAGGTACACTAGGTACGATGTCAACTCAAAATGCTTCAGCAGTAGCTATCACAGGGGGCACAATTAACGGCACAACTATCGGAGGTACAACCCCTGCTGTAGGTACATTCAGTACTTTAAATACAGCTGGTGCAGCTATTACTGGCGGTACGATTACTGGTGGCACTATTAATGCTATTTCAGTGACTACTATTGGTTCTAATGCTACAGGAACTAAAACTATTTCAACCTCAACTCCAACAGGTGGTGCAGATGGAGATATTTGGTATCAAGTAAGCTAATTTATGGAAAATATTAATTCAGCAGAAGCTACTGACCAAGAAATAAAAAAGTATTTAGATGAAGCTCCACAAGGCTTTACAGTGTCAGACGAAGTGACTAATCAAAGAAAAGACATATGTAACACTTGTGATGAAAAAGTAACTACTTTAGGTATTGATCAATGCAAAATATGTAATTGTATTATTAAACTTAAAACAAAATTAACCTATACAAAATGTCCTATAGATAAGTGGTAATATGCCGAGTCTTTACGTAAAACAATCAGGTGTTTGGAAGCAAGTCCAAATTTTGTGGGCTAAGCAATCGGGTGTTTGGAAACAAGTTGCTATAGGTTTAGTAACTCAAGGCGGTATAGGTAAACAATTTTATCCAGATACCGTAGGTCCTACTAATTATAATGTTGCAGGTACCTATACATACACAGTGCCTGTTGGAGTTACTTCTATTACTGCAGCTGTTACAGGTGGTGGCGGTGGCGGTGCTGCAGGTAATGATGGTGGATATGTTCACTATGGTTGGTCAGGCGGTGGCGGTGGATCAGGATATTATTCTACAAGCACTATCGCTGTAACACCTGGTGAAAATTTAACAGTCACAGTCGGTGCTGCAGGATCTGGCGGTCCTGGTGGATGCGGACCAGGAGGTTCTTCCGGAGGATCTGGTGGTATATCTTCAATTAGCAGAGGAGCTACTGTATTATTAACAGCTAATGGAGGTAGTGGAGGTACATCTCCAGGGGGCACAGGAGGATCTGGTGGTGCTGGGGGTACAGCTGGTTCTAATGGATCTAATACACAAGGTACAGGTTCTGGTGGTAATGGTGGTGCATCTACATATAGTGCGGGTGGCGCTGGTGGTCCTGGTGGTGGTTGTGGTAACGGTGCAGGTTCTGCTGGATCTAATGGTTCAGGTGGTGGTGGCGGAGGTGCACAAAACGGGTCATGTTGTGGACACCCTGGTGGTGCTGGTGGCGCAGGATACGTTAGGCTCTCTCCTATTGGAGGTAATGCAATAACATTTAGTTCAGGATCAGGCTCATGGACAGTTCCTGCAGGTGTGACTTCAGTTACATTAACGATGATTGGTGGTGGTGGTAACGGCGTAGGTAATTATTCAACACCTCAAGGATGGCCTTCACCTGGCGGTGGCTCAGCTGCATATTTTAGTAGCGTAAGTGTGCCCGTAACTCCTGGTTCATCTATAGCTTATTCAGTTGGCGGGGTCAATGCTAATACTACTTTTGGTGCTCTGATTGCTGGTGCTGGTGGAAATGCTCCGGACAGATCTGCACCTACTGCTTGTCAAGGTGGTGATGGGGGTATAGCTACTGGTACAGGGGGTGTAAATGGTACAAAAGGTGGTAACGGTATATGCGGAGGTGGTAATGGATATGGAGCTAATTCACCGTTTGGTACTGGAGGTGTAGGTACTTCTTCAGGTAATGGTGGTAACGCTTCAGGCTTTGGTGCAGGGGGCGGTGGCGGAGGTAATAACTCTGGTGGTGGTTCAGGATCGCCCGGATTTATATCTTTGAGTTGGTAACATTATGAAAATTTTAATTGGTGTTTTAATTGTACTTTGCCTTTTATGGTGTGTACATCATTTAGGAGTTTAATATGTTAACGTTGTTATCTACATTAGTATCTTTTTTATCAGGCGGATTACCACGTCTACTTGATTTCTTTCAAGATAGAACAGATAAAAAACATGAGCTTGAAATGGCTCAACTACAGATTGAGCGTGAGTTACAACTTAAAAAAGCTGGTTTAGAAGTACAAGAACGTATAGAAGAAATTGAACTTCGTGGTATAGAGACACAAGCTGCAGTTACAGAAAGAGCGTCATTATATAATCATGATATTGAAATAGGCCGAGGTGCTTCACGTTGGGTAATAAATTTAAGAGCAAGTGTTAGACCTGTCATTACTTATGGTATGTTTATATTGTTCGCTTTTGTAGAAATATTTGGTTTCTATTATGCTACACATTCCGATGTTGATTTTATGATTGCACTTCAAACATTATGGAATAAAGATACACAAATTATTTGGGCATCTATTGTATCGTTTTGGTTTGGCACTCAAGCTTTTAAGAAATGATTGTAAGTGCTGAAGGACTCGACTTTATTAAACAATTTGAAGGTGTGCGTAATCGCCCCTACCGTTGTAGTGCTGGGCTTTTTACTGTTGGCGTGGGTCATCTTATTGGGAATGGCAAATCATTGCCTAAGGATTGGAACAGAGTATTTTCGGAGAAAGAAATAAATGATTTACTTGCAGCAGACATTCGTAAGTTTGAGCGAGGAGTTGGAATGTACATTAAGGTGCCTCTTCGACAATGTGAGTTTGACGCTATCTGTTCTTTTGCTTTTAACCTTGGCTTGGGGACATTACAGCGATCAACACTCCGTCAAAAGATTAATCGAGGCGATAAAAAAGGTGCTGCGGAAAACCTTTTAAGATATTGTTATGCAGGTGGTAAAGTAGTTAGAGGATTACAAATAAGACGTCAAGCTGAATATAAATTGTTTATGAGATAAATATGGCACTAAGTAAACTAATATTTAAACCCGGTGTTAACCGAGACCAAACAAACTATGCATCGGAAGGTGGATGGTATGAGACTCAGCTCGTACGTTTTAGATCAGGCTTTCCTGAAAAGTTTGGTGGTTGGACAGTATCTAACTTAAATCAATACACTGATTCTGCACGTGCTATATTTTCTTGGTCAACAACTGACGGTTCTAACTTATTAGGTATAGGTACTAACTCAAGAGTTTATGTGGGTGCGGGTACAACCTTACATGACATCACACCTGTCTATGCTACATACACTACTTCTACAGTTCCTGACACTGATAATTGCATAGGCACAACCAACGGATCTAACGCAGTGATCGTGACTTTAACTGGACACGGCGCTACAACAGGTACTTACGTGACACTTAGTGGTATTGCGGGTCCTACGATTGGTGGCATACCTGTATCTGAAATGAATACAACTGTACAAGTGACCGTATTAGACTCTAACACATTTACATTCCAAGCAACGACAACTGCAACTTCTACAACAACAGGACAAGGCGGTACAGGAATTACTGTGGTTATTTATATGCCTGCAGGATACCCTATTGCTACCGCAGGTTATGGCTGGGGTACTTCTACTTGGAGTCGAAGTACTTGGGGTTCTGGTTCAACATCACCTATATTCCAACCTGCGCGTCTTATCTTTATGGATAAGTTTAATAATGATTTGATGTTTAATACACAGTACGATACAGTATCCGGTGCTGGTGGTGAAATTTATTATTGGTCTTATAACACAGCGTTTAGTAATGATGCAGTATTATTAAAATCTTTAGCAGGTGCCGTAGCAGTTCCACAAAAAGTCACTAGAATATTATTTACAGCACAAGGTTTCTTACTTGCATTAGGATGCACTAACTATGACCCAACAGCAGCAAGCCCTGACTACTTAGGTACTTATGATCCCCTACTTATTCGTTGGTCTAACGTTGATCCTGACATTGGCCCTGAGCCTGAAAATTGGCAACCTACTGTAACTAATACTGCAGGGTTCTTACGACTTCAATCAGGTTCAAGAATTGTGACTGCTATTAATACCCGACAAGAAACTTTAGTATTTACTAATACATCATTATCATCTATTCAGTTTTTAGGTACAGCTGAAGTATTTGGGTTACAAGAATTGTCTCATAATATTTCTATCATCGGTGCAAATGCACTTGTAGGTTCTAACAATATTACTTACTGGATGGGTCGTGATCGATTCTATACATACTCAGGTCGAGTAGATACATTACCTTGTACGATAAGACAATACATATTTACCGATATTAACTTTACTCAAAGTGCACTTATCTTTGCAGGGGTGAATAATAAATTTACAGAGATTATTTGGTTTTATTGTTCTGCAGCTTCAAGTGAGATTGATCGCTATGTGGTCTTTAATTACCTTGAAAACATTTGGTACTATGGACAATTATCAAGAACAGCATGGATAGATTCAGGTGTATTTAATAACCCAGTAGGACTATCTAACGGCTGGGTATACCAACATGAAAATGGTACAAACGATGGACAACCTTTAGGTGCGGCACCTCTTCCTATTACATCGTACATTCAGTCTGCAGACGTTGATATTGATGATGGTGATAAATACATGTTAATACGTCGTGTGATTCCGGATATTAACTTTAGAGGTTCTGATACTACGAACGAAGTGACAGGGGCTGCAATCATACCTGAAGCAGACATTACTGTAGGTGTACGTAACTTCCCAGGCGCTGCAAGTGCTACGACAAATGCTGAAGGTGTTTCTACAGGGGCTACGATTGTGACTGCGACAGCAACGGTTGATCAATATACAAATCAAGTATTTATTAGAGCACGGGGTCGTCAAATGAATTTTAGAATCGCATCAGATACCGTTGGTACTCAGTGGCAACTTGGTATGCCAAGAGTTGATGCAAGACCAGATGGAACAAGAAACTAATGACTGATATTATTATAAAAGCTACGAAAGCCCCTAACTTACCTATACCTACTATAGCGTATAGTCAAACATACACAGAATCATTTAGTAATGCACTACGTTTATATTTTAATACGCTTGATGCTTTTACGACTAATTTAAGTAATACAGAAGGTGGATCATCTTTAAGTTTTCCACACATAGCAGCGTCAGACTCAACAGATCAAATAGCTACAGGCAACAATATCCCTACTGTAGTTAATTGGAATACACTAGATTCAGGACTAGGTTGGACATTAAATGCACCAGGTTCAGCTGTAGCAGGATTCTCAGGTATATATAAAATTACTTATAGTTTACAGTTTGTAAATACAGATAACACTATACACAATGCGGTGGTGTGGATGAAAGTAAATAATATTGATGTCCCTAATTCATCTACTGAGTTTAGTATTCCCGCTCGTAAAAGTGCAGGGGTGCCTAGTTATGTTGCAGGATATTCTGAAATTACTTTTACAGTAGAGGCAGGAGATGAGATTGAGCTTTATTGGGCAACTGATTTAGCAGGTAATCCTACAACACCTACAGTGGGAGTTTATATTTTTCATGACGCTGCACAAACAGTACCCTATGCTAGACCTGCAATTCCGTCTGCAATCGGCTCAATTACCTTTGTTTCTAGAACATAACTATGATATTATTAGACAAAATTAAGGACTTTTCTTTATGGCATATCAATCTCCTCAAGGTTTAGCATCATTAGGTCGTAATGGCGACTCAATGCTCGTTCACATGAGCCCATCTGAAGTAGCTGGACTTCAAGGTTTAGCTATGGCACAGGGAGGTTCATTAACTATAAATCCTCAAACAGGGTTACCAGAAGCATTTAAACTTGGCGGCTTTTTTAAATCATTATTGCCTACTATAGTAGGTGTTATGACTGGTGGAGCAGGGATGCCTTTATATGCCGGTATTGCAGCGGGCGCTGCTACAGGAGCATTAACTAATAAAAATAATAGGCTTTTAGGAGCTATTACTGGCGGTCTCGGAGGTTATAGTGGTTTTGGTATTGGAAATGCTTTAAAAGCTGCAGGTACTGCAGTTCCAAAAGCTGTTGTTGGTTCCGCTACTGCAAATGCTCCATATCAAGGCGGATGGGTAAATCCTTTAGCCTTATGTAGCAGTCTCATAAAACACTCTAATATCAAAACAATCACTTATCAAAAGATTAAGTCAATTGAACAATCGGTTGATCAATGGATACTTAAAACTGAAGATCAAAGAATTTTTAATTCATCACATGTGGCTATTTGTAATGCTGGGTCTTTGAATCAATTTGATCTTACCCAACACTTACATCTAGACTTGTTCAGAGGACAAGTTAATTGGATTAATTCCAAATCTTTGCAAATGCCCCGTATCGTGGTTTGTGATGAGGGTTATTTAATACCAATGAATAAAGATAAGCATTTTTTTGGTGCAACTTATGCCATGAATGACTTTGATAAAAATGTCAGAACAAGGGATACAAAAAAGAATATCGCCTCAATAATGAGGATTCATCATGATTTTTATAATCACTGTCTTTCACAACAATCAATTTCTGGAAGAGTGTCCTGGCGAGCATCTTCAAAAGATAGAAAACCATTTGTAGGCCGAATATCTGATAATCAATTATTAAAAAAAATGCGTGTTGAAGAGTTATCGTGACTGGGAAACAG
>OGVS01000014.1_pt1 | contig 13025 bp, 31 predicted proteins | sample 1575811 | NCBI WGS metagenome assembly OGVS01 (sample SAMN07581543, study PRJEB24739) | freshwater metagenome | place: Singapore | collected 2015-04 | reverse complement strand
GTTTCCCAGTCACGATAGTGGGGCCGTGAAATGTTGTTTCCTAAACGCTGGATTACAATTGGTGTATTGCCAGCAGATACAATGGTGAAAGTATGAACAATATCAAACTTGTAACACTTAAAACAAATCACACTTTGATTTGCGAACTTGATTGTATTGATGATGACACGATTGCAGCCAAACAACCCGTGCAGTTAATCATTCAGCAAACACAGAATGGGCCAATGATGGGTTTCAATCCATTCTTAGATTATGCTGAAGAATTTCTCAGGGGCATCAAGTTTAAAATGTCTGATGTATTGACAATCAACACGCCAAGCCGTGAATTGATTAATCAATACAACAAAGTATTTGGTAGTGGCATTGAAATTGCCTCTGCTATTCCTAAAATCTGATATAATGTATGAATGAGCTTGATTCAAAAGTTCCTTATTCTGGAGCTGATCAAGATGTGGATCTTGGAGAGCATGGCATCTCAGCTGGATTCTTTCAAGCTGATCTGACTCCGACTGAAGCTCCAGCAGTGGGAAGAATGATCTGGAATGATACAGATGGCACAATGGATCTGGGATTGAAGGGAGGAAATGTGACTCTTCAGATAGGTCAAGAGCAAGTCATCAGAGTGGTCAATGGCACTGGCACAAATTTACTGGAAAGTAACTATCAAGCAGTGAGAATCACTGGTGCTCAAGGCCAGAGACTTCAGGTGCTTCTTGCTCAGGCAAACAATGACATAAACTCAGCAACAACCATCGGACTGGTGGCTGAGAATATCAATAACAATCAGCAAGGATTCATCACTACTGGAGGACAGATCACTGGACTCAATACATCTGGAAGCTTGCAAGGAGAGACTTGGGATGATGGAGATATTCTGTATCTGTCACCGACAACAGCTGGAGCTCTGACCAATGTCAAGCCAGTTGCTCCAAGTCATTCAATTGTGATCGGCTGGGTGGAATATGCTCATCAGAACAATGGGAAGATCTTTGTCAAAGTTGACAATGGATATGAACTTGATGAGCTTCACAATGTGAGTGCACAGAATCCAAACAACAGAGATGGAATCTTCTTCAACACAAGCACTCAGCTCTGGGAGTCCAGAGCAATTGCTTCAGCAGATCTTCCTTCCTTGGATGCATCAAAGATCACATCTGGCACTTTTGCAAATCAAAGGATGGCAAAGGTATCAAGACCAGTGATCACTCAAACAACTCCAACAACTGCTGGGAATTCAACATCTGAAATCAATATCACTTCAATCACAATTCCAGCAAATACATTGTCAGTTGGAGATATCATCAGGATAGGAGGATTTTATTCATTCGCTTCAAATGTTGGCACAAAGAGTCCAAGGATCAGACTTGGATTGAATTCAACAACTGGATCACAGCTCTATTCACCATCAGCAATCTCAGCATCTGTCAATTCAGTACAGATGGAAGTCTTGGCAATTGTGACATCAAGCACTAATTTGAGAACAGCATCATCAGCAACATCTTCTGGCCTTGGCACTGGCACTGGAGCTCTGACAAATAATACCATAGATTTGTCACAGACAATCTCTTTCTCTTTCAACATACAGAAAGCAACTGGCACAGATACAGCAATTCTTGAATATGCATGGGCTGAAATTTTAACATCATGACAATGACTTACGCAATCACAAATCCTGAAGGAATAACAATATACAACATCACTCAAGAGGAGATGATGTCAATGTACACTGATGGCTGTCGGTGCTGGCAGTCTGAGAATGGTGGGATCAACTACATTGAAATCTTTGTATCATGAAGCAGTGGCTGATCAATTTTCTTCTGGCTACATGGGCAATCATGACTCCAGTGCTTCCATTGTTTGTCACCATATTTGTGCTGATCATTGCTGACTTCATCTTTGGTCTGTACAGAGCATGGAAGACAAATGAGGAGATCAGCTCCAGAAAGATGTCACATACAATCTCCAAGATCCTTCTTTATGAGCTGGCAATTCTTGCTCTCTTTTTGATTGAGAAGTTTGTCATCATGGAAGAGATTCCATTGACAAAGATTGTGGCTGGAGTGATTGCTATGGTGGAACTGAAGAGCATTGATGAGAGCTTCATGAAGATCTTTGGATTCTCCATCTACAGCAATATCAAAAAGAAGCTTCACAGAAGCATCTCAGAAACAAAAAACTTCAAATAAATAAAGCTATGAAGAAATCAAAAAAAGCTGATGACATGAATGTCATTGAACGGATTCAAGCTCCGACTCCAAAATTCTTCCAGAATCTTGCAAAGATCGGATATGTGATCACTGCAGTGGGAGGAGTATTGACCACAGCACCAGTCTCTTTGCCAGCTGGGATCATTGCCATCGGTGGCTACTTGCTAACTGGAGGAGCAGTCCTTTCAGTTTTCAGCAATTTACCAGTGCAAGAAGAGCCCAAAGATTGAGAACTGCAGTAACTTTGTAATTAAGTTTTGAAAGCTTGCTTGCTTTCTGTCTTTTTGTGTTAAGTGCCAGCAATGGCACTTTTTTTTTTGCTCTAAATTGTGGCTTTTTGATATTGCCAGATGGCTTTTTGCAAAAATCGCAAATCTTTTTTCTATTTTATTTTCACAAAACTCTTGCAGATTTAATTTTTAGTGCTACCTTTGAAATATCAAAACACAAAAACAAAACACAAAAACATGAAAGCAATAATTAACAGAACAAAAATTTATGGTACTATTGATGGAGTATTCAAAAAAAATGAAGAAATACTTACTCTAATAAATCAACACTTAAAAAAAGGAACTGCAAAGCTTATCGTTGCTACAGAAGAAACTTTGATGTATATTCTTAAATAAAAAACAAAACACAAAAGACATGAAAACAATCACAATCACAACAATGTCAACTGGAGCACAGAAGCAAGTTGAATTCATTTCAGAAAAGGAAGCAAAGTCTTTTTTCTATTCATGGTGTGATGATCATGGCATTGACTATGATCTTGGAATCTACCATGCTGGAGGAATCGGCTGTGACTATCGTGTGGAACTTAACTAAAAAAAAGATATGAAAAATCAATTCACAGAAAAAGAGTGGTACTTCGGTGGAGTGGCTGAAGTTTACTCAAAGGACAACCAAGGCAAAGAGATCATGATTGCTGACTTTGGCTACATGGACAAAGAGATGAATCCAGCTGAGATGAAATTCAATGCCATTCTTGCAAGCAAAGCTCCAGCCATGCTTGATGCTCTGGATCAAGTCATCAAATTCATGTACAATGAAAAGAGCAATTTTCCAGTCTGGATGCTTGAGGAGATTGTGGAATCAGCAAGAGGAGGAGACCAATGAAAAAGCACAGCTTCCTCATGATCATCTGGTTCTTGGCCATGGTCATCTTCTCAATTCTTGAGCACAATCTCTTCTGGGCAATCATGTCAACAATTCCATTCATCATAAATCTATCAAAAAAATATGACAACAATCTACACAGCAAAAAGGGGAAGACGATCTGAGAAAAAGATCCTGATCACTGATGACATCATCTTTGACTGGGAGATCATCAGAGCAGAGAAAAACATTCCTCTCACAGCTCTTCCAGTCTCAAATGTGACTTACAAGAAAGCATACTATTCAAGAAAGATCACAGAGAACACATTCAATAAGCTAAAGGAATTTTTCGAAAATCAAAAAAATCAATAACTTTGTCAACTCTAAACACAAAAAGCATGACAGCAAAAAAATCAGCAAGCATCTATGAAGCATTGACCAGCTTGCAAAAAAGACTCAAAGCTCCAAAAGGAAACTTCAACAAGTTCGGTGGCTATTATCACAGATCAGCCGAGGACATTCTTGAGAGCATCAAGCCATTGATTCCAGATGATCATTCAATCTATCTGACTGAGGATCTCCTTCACATCGGTGACAGATACTATATCAAAGCATCAGCCATCTTCACCAATGGATCAGACACAATTCAGGTCAATTCATTTGCCAGAGAAGAAGAGATCAAGAAAGGAATGGATTCCTCTCAGATCACTGGATCTGCTACAAGTTACGCGAGGAAGTATGCTCTTGGAGCTCTTCTCCTGATTGATGATACAAAAGACTCTGATGCCACAAATTCACATGAGAGGACTCAAGCTACCAGTCAACCAGCAAAGCCGATCACAGCTCCTCCAGCAAAGCCACAGACATCACAGCCAGAGCCAGTGCTTCTTGCTTTGACTCCTCAGGTCATGGAGATGATGGTCAAGAGATACAACAATGGAGAGCTTGACATTCTTGAGAAGGCCAGAGCAAAATTCAACATCTCTGATGCCCAAGCTGATCAATTCAAAAAGATGTGTAAATACGGAGACAAATGACAAAGGAAGAAAAGATTCTTGTGCTCTTTGATCTGTACAACAACAGACCAATGAGCTGGCCAAAGTTCTGCAGATCCAATGATCTTCCCTACTCTGAGCCATTGACCTATGTCCAGACAGATTGTGCTCCATCATTCAACAAGCTCAGAGATCTGATCAGAGCATTCGAGAAGATCCAACAGCTTCCAGCAGTGGCACAGCTGTACAGACAGAGAGTAATGGATGGAGATGAGTCTGAATACAGAAGACTCAACTACATGAAGAACATCAACAAAAGGAATGAGAGATTCAGAAGAGAATTCAATGGCACTCCCATTGATCAAGTGAAGCTTGAAGAATTCAAAAACAGATACTTCAAGATCAAAGCTCTTCATCCTTTTTATCAATCAGATCAAAAACAATACAAACACAAAAACAAAGAAGCAGATGGAAATCATCAAAACAACTGAAGAACTTCTCAGCTCTCTCTCAGGGAAAGAGAGCATGAGGACATTGAGTGAAGCACTCAGCTCAAATGTGGAATTCGGACTGACCAATCCACTGGAATTTAGAATCAAAGCAAAGATCTTGATTGATTCTCTCCAGAATGCCATCAAGGCCACAGAAGAATCATGCATGACTGAGCTTGACAAGTATGCATCTGGGAAAGCCGAGGTCTTTGGATCAAGAGCTGAGAGAGTGGAAGGAGGAGTGAAATATGACTTCTCAGAGTGCAATCACTCCAGATACAATCACATTCTCTGGGAGATGGAAGCACTGGAAGAAGAGAAGAAGTCAATTGAGACCTTTCTCAAGTCACTCAAAGCTCCCATGCAACTGGTGGATGAAGAGACTGGATCAATTGAGCAGATCTTCCCTCCTTTAAGAAAATCAACAACCACAATAAAAATCACACTCAAATGACAGACTTTCAAAAAATCATGACAGACTATGACTTTATCATGAAGGCAATGGAGTCATGCAAAGGGAACAAGAACATGTACATGCAATCAATCTGGAATATCATGGACTCCTTCCATAAGAAACACTCCAGAAAGAGAATCTCAATTGAATACAATGATCTCATCTTTGAGATGATGATCAGATTGACTGAAAAATTTCGAACTATATGAAACACACCTATGATGAATTCAGGGATCTTGAAGTGACCTTTGAGATCCCTTGGCTGAGAGAGATCAGAATTCTAAAGATCACAGATTCTGACATGAATGATGTCTATCTCAGTGACTCAGATGAAGCAGAGCTGATGAAAGCACTAAAGAGATTCTGTGAGCTCAATGATCTGTACAACCACAAAACAGAAGCACCATGATTAAGCAAGGAATATCTGACCAGAAGAAGGAAGAGATGAAGCTGGCACTGCTCAGGAACATCTGTCTCATGCAGTCACTTGGAGAAGCACTGGATGAATTGAAGTCAACTCCATTCTACAGACAGAAAGTGAAGAATCTCTGCAATCAATTGGAGCAAGAGCTGTCAATCTATCTCAATACATTCAGCACTCTCTTTTTTGACAATGATGAGAATCTGATGCTTAATATCAGCAAAGGGATTGATGTTGTCACTGGTGCTCTGGCCACATTTCATCCAGCTGAATATCTGGTCATTGAAGAAGCAATCAAGCAACTGCACCAACAATGGACTGAACAATTAAAACAAGAAGAAGATGATCGACTACAAGAAACCAACCAATGACAAAGAGCTGAATGATCTCAAGTGGCACATGAGCCATCTGGAGAATCAGATCACTGGAGAGATGACTGATGAGCAATTCACTCTCAGATCAGACATCAACTACATCAAGAAGATGATTGCTGACTACAACAATGAGCTGATGACAAGGCCAGAAGATTCAAGCTTTGAATGTTTTGGATGTGGATCTTGATTGATCATCCAAAGAAAAAAGCAAAGCACTAACTTTGCTACATCTCACAAGAAGAGGAGACTATCAGAAAGCCATTGACTTGAGCTTTCAGATATGCTGGTGCGACTCCAGCTGTGAGATCAAAACACAAAAGACATGACTGGCTATCACATACAGAAGAGACTCAAAGATCTCCTTCATGAGAGGAGAATATCCTTCCCGGCATATGGATTCGGGAGCTACTGCTCACAGATCTGGAATGAGCAAAAAAGAGATGAATTCCATCTAAACATCAGCAACATCTCCGATGATATCGGACTATCAAGGAACGCAATCACAAGGCACATTGAAGCTCTGGAGCAGATCGGATTCCTCCAGTTCACTGGAAAATCTTTGACCAACAATGTCAAAATTTACACCATCAATCTGGAAGATCTTGATGATTCAGTTGACATGGTCACTGCTCCAAAATGTAGCAACCGACATGTCAACCGACATGTCAACCGACATGTCAACCGAGGTGACAACCGACATGTCAACCCTATATATAATAAGGAAGAAAGTAAGAAAGTAAGAAAGGAAGAAAGTAAGAAAGTGAAAGACATTCTTTTTTTTCTTGAAGAATTCAAAGATCAAAAGGAGCATCTCTGGAGATTTGCTGATCACAATCAGATTGATCAGGACAAGATGCCAGAGCTCATTGATGAATTCATCAAACATGCTGAGACTGGATCAACAACATACTTCAATCTCCACAAAGTAAATGAGCACTTCAGAAACTGGTTTCTGTCCAGAAAATCATTCACTAAAAAGAAAAAGAATGACTATGGTGGAATAAATCCAGCAGACTCATTGCTCCAAAGAGGAATTCTTTGACATATCTTTACAACACACAAAAAACATAAAGCACATGAACACAAAACAAATCACTTGGCACAATGGAGAAACATCCAGCCAGCACAATTCTCTCAAGCTCTGGGAGAAAGAATCAAATGAGCCGATCTGTCAATTCTACTCCACAATGGGAGGAAAGTATGCTCCAGTCCTGAGCAATGCTCCAGAGCTCTTCACTCTCCTTGAGAAGTCAAAGCACAGACTTTCACTCATGCCAAACATCAACAGAGATCTCATCATTGAGATTGAGCAACTTCAAAAAAGAATCCTTCAGCCATGGTGATCAAAGAACTATCTCAGACAGATGCCAGATACTTTGTGATCAAGACTCTGGCCGATCTTTATGACTACTTTGGAATCAATCATCCAGATGAGAGAACATTCATCTCTCAAGCTGATCAGCTCCTTGAAGATCTTTGTCACTATCCTTCCATCACTCAAGAACAGCTGACAGAATCAATCAAGCTGGGAAGAAGAGAAGCTCAGGATATCATCAAGCCATCTGTCAAGAATATCATGCAATGGATATCAAACTACATGATCAGATTCAGGAAAGCAGAAGCACAAGCCATTCATCAATCTCATCAGCCATTCTCAGATGTCAAGTACAGCACTGACCAGAGAAAAGCATGGGTGATCTCCAGCTTCAGACAATACCATGAAGGAAACAAAGACATGAAGAAGTTCTTTGACTTTGGAGCTGTCACCTACAAAACAATCTATAAATTCATGGGATATCAGCTCACTGACAAGCAGATCAGCTGGTGCTTGAATGAAGCAAAGAAAGCCGAGGTTTCCATCTTTGGAAACATGTTCAACAAGGCCATGACTGGAGATGTGATATCAGACAATCCAACAGCTTCAGCTTATGCTTGCAAGCTTTTCTTTGATCAGTTCAAAAATGAAGAGGAGATCAGGACAAAAATCGGCTTCTTCAAGAATGTGGACAAAGATCACTATATTGCTTCCATGCAGTACACACCTTGGGCACTTGAGTACAAAATGAAAGGAAAGTACAATCCAAGCAAGCAAGAAGAGAACAATGAAGATGCAATGAAACTCAAAGAGATATTCTGATGAACAATCAAATCAAATCCAAGGCACTCAGATCAATGGCTGATCAAGTCTCCAGAGAGATGGAGAATGTCAAGAAGCTGGAGAAGCTTGGTCAAGAATTCAATCCAGCTGATCACTACAAATACTCTCTTCAGAGGATCAAAGCAGTCCTGATCCACATTGCTGACTATGATGTGCAAGAGGAGATCAGAGAAGCTTTCAAAGCTGGATTCAGAGAAGCAAAGAACAGCTATCAAGGGAAGGATCTTGATCAGCTCTTTGATGAATACAAAAATCAAAAATCATAAATATGTTGACAACTGCACAAATCATCAAAAAATACGGAGCTCCTGATGATGATGGATCTGACTATTTAGTGACCATTCAATTGCCATATCCTATGCGCTTGGCATGGGATACAAAGACAACCATCAAAAGAATGAGAGTGCACAAGCTGATTGCAACTCAGATGATAAATGTCTTCAATGATCTGGTTGCTCACTATGGTCTGACTGAGCTTCAAAAGTTAGGCATTGACCTTTTTGGTGGATGCTTTGCATTCAGAAAGATGAGAGGAGGATCTGACTATTCAAGGCACAGCTGGGGCATTGCCATTGATCTTGATCCAGCAAGGAACTCACTGAAAGCAACAGCAAAGACAGCTCAGTTCGCAAAGCCACAATACAAGCCAATGATTGACATATTCTACAAGCATGGCTTTGTCTCTTTGGGAAGAGAAAAGAACTATGATTGGATGCACTTTGAGATAGGTGCTTAAATCAAAAATATGACAGCAAAAGAAAAAGCAAAGTATTTGATTGATCAATATCGGCCAATTGTTACCAGCTGGGATTGTTACAATGATATGCCAATGCCAGAAGAGGAGATCATTGAGGATGCCAAAAAAGGAGCATTGATTGCAGTTGATGAGATCATTGATCAATACAGATTCTGGATTGATGTCATGGAAGAAATCAAAAACTTCAAGCCATGATCAGGAAGTCCAAGTACAGAAACATCAAGACAGAAGTGGATGGCATCACATTTGACAGCAAGAAGGAAGCAGACAGATACAAATTCCTCAAGCTACTGGAAAGAGCTGGAGAGATCATTGATCTCAATCTTCAAGTCAGATTCCCTTTCACCATGGAAGGGAGAGTGATGTTCACATACATTGCTGACTTCATGTACTATGACAAAGCTCTGACAAAGACAATCATTGAAGATGTCAAAGGGATGAGGACTCCAGTCTATAAACTGAAGAAGAAACTGATTGAGCAACAACACAAAATCAAAATAACAGAAACATGAAAAAGTATTTAATTATTGGATGGATGGCTTTTATCTTGGAAGTAGCTTCAACTATGTATATTTCAACCGTAAGTGAAAAAAGCGTATTTATGATTTTTTGGGCGTTTATTGGTCCATTTTTAACATTGCCATTCGTTGGCTACATGGTTGAATCAAAGACATGGACTGAAAGAATCAAAATGGCACTGGCTTCATCAATTGGCTACTCTTTTGGAGCTTTGTTGGTTTATTTGATAAATTAAAAATTCACAGAGATATGAAACGGATGTACGGATTCGGCAAAGGAGAAGAGATTGAGTATCTGGCATGGGCATACAACTACTGGACTGAGCTCAGGATTCTCCTGAAGAAGATGGATCAGCTCAGATATGAATCGCCAGAAGTCAGTGCTCTTGTGATCAATCTCAGAAATGAAATCAACTACTTCAGAAGAGTGCTTTTTCAGGACATCAAAGGTGCAAAGTACAGAAATCTCAGATCAAAATTGATCACTACCAAAATGATTCCTCCAGCATATCGGATCAAAATGGTGAGAATCTTGATGAATGAATAGAAAAATCTGCATTCAATAAACATGATCACATCAAAAAAAATAGGGAAGAACATCATTGATGTCTCCATTGCTCTTCAAAAAGACAACCGATCAGCAGAATTCTTGCTCATTTCAGATGTTCACTTTGATCATCCAAAGTGCAAGAGAGAGATTCTCAAGAAGCATCTGGATGAAGCAGTCAAAAGAGGTGCAAAGATCATGGTCAATGGAGATACCTTCTGCATCATGCAAGGAGTGAATGACAGAAGGCACAGCAAATCAGATGTCAGACCTGAGCACATGGGCATCAATTACTTTGATCTGGTCATTGATGAAGCTGTGGAGTGGTGGAGTCCTTATGCTGAGCACATCATCTTCTTTGCTTATGGAAACCATGAGACAGCTGTGATCAAGAGAAATGAATTTGACATCCTTCAGAGATTTGTCCAGTTGCTAAACTACAAGAACAATACAAATGTGCTTGTCGGAGGATATTCTGGATGGGTGAAGCTCATGATGTACAAAAATGGGAAATGCTGTGGAGGACATATCAAATATCATCATGGATATGGTGGAGGAGGAGCAGTGACCAGAGGAACAATTCAACACTATCGAATGAGCAATTCAGTGATGAATGCTGATGTGATCTGGATGGGGCATGTCCATGAGCTGTATCATCTGACATCAATCAAAGAATACATCAAGACAAACAGAATAACAGAAGTCTGCTTCAAGCATGTGCATGAAGTGAGGACAGCAACCTACAAGGAAGAATTTGAAGATGGAGCACATGGATGGCACATTGAAAGAGGAGCTCCTCCCAAACCACTGGGAGGATATTGGATGCAGATGAATCTTGTCAGAAGAAGAGTGGCTGGAGAAGATGTCCTGACCATTCAATACTCATTCACACCAGCAATCGGATATCAATGAAAGAAGCAGTCAAAGATGTAGTCATGGTGACTCAAATCAATGAAGCTGATGTGATCGGATTCTTCATTGTATCAATTTTTGTCTTTGCTGTTATTTTCGTACTTTTAGAGAACAGAAATAAACCACTTAAATAAAAAACAATGGAAGCAAAATTTGTCGGAAAAGCATGGAGCACAAACTATGAAGGAATGAGAATCTCTCTGAAAAGAGAAGATCTCTTGACTCTTCCAGTCAATCAGTATGGAGACATTCTTCTCTATGTTGGAAAGAGGAAAGAGATTGATCCAAAAAGCAAAGCGACTCACTTTGTCAAATACAATCCTCCAGAAGATCAGAAGTCAAGTCAGTCAACATCAATCTTGACAGCAGATGACTGGAGTGGCTTAATTGAATGACATCATGCATCCTCTCCTCAAAGAAATCCTCAGTCACAATTCCTATCGGAAATATGCTTATGACTTGGCTGGTCAAGACTCTGAAGATCTTTTTCAGGAGATGATGCTTGCTCTGCTGGAGAAGTCAGATGAGAAGCTCACAGAGATCCATCAATCTGGTGGCCAGAGATTCTATGTGATGCAGATGATGTGGCACATGTATCTTGGAAAGTATCAACTCTGGGATAAACAATACAGAGACAAGCTCCAGAGAATCGACTGGGAGAAGTTTATTCTCATTGAGCCAGTCTTTGAAGATACCATGCCAGAAGCAATCCAAAAAGAGAAGGAGCTTGCAACCATGCCAGAAGCACTTGATGAGCTCCTCTTCTTTGAGGACAAGATCTTCCAGATGTACATTGACTTTGGATCTCAGAAGAAGATGAGTGATGTCACTCAGATACCATACAACACAATCAGACAGCTCTTGAGACAAGTCAGAGAGAAGCTGTCACAATCAATAAAAGAAAAAGCTGAAAGATATGAATGCAGAGAACTGGATGATCTTTGAGATCATTGCTGGAGCATGTGCTTCAGTTGGAATAACAACTTTGACTGGAATTGGAAACATGATCAACAGAAAGCCATTCAATTGCACTGAATGTCTGGCATTCTGGTCAACTCTTCTGATCAGCTTCCAGATACCAGCATCAATCAATCAAGGACTGGCCATGATCGGAGCTGGATTCATCTCCATGGTCATGTCTCATCTCATCAAAAAATTGATCTATTTATGAGTGACAATATCAAAGCACTTGAGATACTTGTGGACAAGTACAAAAGAATGCAAGAGATTCTCACATTGAATCTGACTCAGGAGGAGATCCTGATCATTCAGAGAGCATGGGAAGAATTGCATGGAAGAAGATATCCAGTCAATTGTCCAGCATGCCACATCACAAGCTTCAACTTTGTGATGAAGCACTTTTTCAAGCAACAGCAAACCATTCAAACAATTCAACCAGATGCCACTACCAAAAAGAGAACAAGGAGAAAGCAAAGCTAAATTCTTGGACAGATGCATGAGCAATTCATCCATGACAACTGAATTCCCTGATCCAGTGAACAGATTCGCTGTCTGCAATACACAAGCCAGAAAGGACGCAATGATGTCTCTCCAGAGCTTCAATGACTATCCTGAAGCAGTGGTGAACAATGCCAGAAGAGGAATTGAATTGAATGAGAAGATCGGGAATAGATGTGCCTTGAGAACTGGGAAAATCAGAGCACAGCAACTCAGCAACAAAGAGCCGATCTCAATTGAAACGATCAAAAGGATGAAGAGCTTTCTGTCAAGAGCTGAGACTTACTATGAGGATGCTGACAGCTCTGAAGATTGTGGATTCATTTCATATCTTCTCTGGGGAGGAAAAGCTGGTCTCAGATGGGCAACTGCAAAGCTTAAAGAATTGGAAGCATGAAGATAGGATTCGACTATGATCAGACCTTGAATACAACCAAAGGGATGATGACTGCTAAATTGAAGAAAAAGATGGGGGATGAATTATTCATCATCTCAGCCAGACATGATGTGAATGATCAAATGAAGAGCAAAGCTCATGATCTTGGAATTCCTTTGAGCAATGTTTTTGCAACTGGATCAAATCTTGCAAAAGTCAAAAAAGTATTTGATCTTGATCTGAATGTTTTCTATGACAACAA
>OGVS01000013.1_pt1 | contig 13120 bp, 22 predicted proteins | sample 1575811 | NCBI WGS metagenome assembly OGVS01 (sample SAMN07581543, study PRJEB24739) | freshwater metagenome | place: Singapore | collected 2015-04 | reverse complement strand
GTTTCCCAGTCACGATATGGAGCCGAGATGGCTCAACAAACAGACGTAAAAGCCAAGAGTCTTGGCTCGTCCGGTGTGATATTTGAGGGCCGCACTCGCGTGAAGGGCATGATCATCGCCCCGACATCGAGTGCTGGCAACGTTACCATCGCTGACGGCGGCACGAACGTGTTTGCTGTACAGACGGTTGCGAACGGCGAGGCGTTTAATGCGCTGATCCCGGCTGATGGAATCCTGTTCTCGACGAATGTGACGGTAACGCTGGTCAACACATCTGTGACGGTGTTCTATGGCTAAGAAGACCCCATCCCTTGCGATCGGTCGTGGAGAGAAACTCCCGGTATCCAAGGGTGCGGGGTTGACGGCCAAGGGACGAGCTAAGTACAACAAGGCAACCGGCAGCAATTTGAAGGCACCGCAGCCGGAGGGTGGGCCACGCAAGCGGTCATTCTGCGCGCGCATGTCAGGAATGCCAGGCCCGATGAAAGATGAAAAGGGGCGGCCAACAAGGAAGGCTGCTTCCCTGAAAAGGTGGAAATGCTAACCGTGGATATCAATCTCGTCTGGAATGGCGCTTTATCGCTGTTTGTGGGCTTGTTTGCGTACATCGCCCATGAAAAATTCTCGGAACTAGCTCGTGTCACGATTCTTTTAAACAAGACTCGTGAGGAAATCGCGCGGGATAACGTCACCAAAGCGGAAGTAGACCGGATTACTGACCACATTGACCAACGGTTCAACCGACTGGAGTCCAAGTTGGATCAGCTTATTGAGTCGAACAGGAGAGTTTTATGAAGCGCAAAGTCAAACGCTACGCCCAGGGCAAAGAGGTTGAGATTGAAGAGCGTTCAATCAAGTCTCCCCGCTTGAAAGAGGAAGAGCTAGCCAAAGGCCCGATGGACTACGCCACGATGGGCGCGCGCGCTCGTGCGACTTCTCCGTTTTCTGGCCCGAAAGAGTACATCACCGAGTCCAAGGAGACTGAGGTTGAGTCAGAAGCCCCCAAAGGAATTGCGGCTGGTTTTGATGCCAAGCGTTATCTCGAAGAATCCGAGTCCAAAGGCGGCGGCCCGCGTAGTGAAACCAAGCCTGCTGTGGCGAAAAAGACAGTCAAGAAGGCCCCAGTCAAGCGTGCCAGTCAGTCCTTTGGAGTAGATGAGTCAGGCATAGAATCACGCCGCAAGACCGCTATGTCAGACGTTAAGGAGGCTCCACTGGCTAGGGTTGGCAGAGCGATCAAAGGCACGATGGAGTCGGCTGGTCGTTCGTACGACAATCCGTTTGCCAAGCGCATGAAGTCAGGTGGAAAAGTTTCCAGTGCATCGTCCCGTGCAGATGGCATTGCCCAGCGTGGCAAAACTCGTGGAAAGGTGTGCTGATGAGAAAGCGCAAAAAGTTTGCCGACGGTGGCGTGACTGGCGTACAACAGCCTACCTATCCGTTCTACGGCAATCAACCGCAGGCTGGTGGCCAGAACGGTGGAGTTAACCAGACGTTCAACATGCAGCCGCAGGCGCAGGCGGGCCCGAACGATCAGATGGGTCAACAGCAGCGATTTGCCAAAGGCGGCCAAGCCAAGGTTGGCAAGGTGATGCGTGAATTTAAGGCTGGCAAGCTGAAGTCTTCATCTGGCCAGAAGGTGACTAATCCCAAGCAGGCGATCGCCATCGGGCTGTCAGAAGCTGGGCTATCCAAGAAAGCGAAAGGTGGAGCTATGAAAGAGTCAAAGATGATGGTCAAGAAGGAAGTCGAGTTCATGAAGAAGAAGGGTGCTCCCAAGTCCATGGTGAAGCACGAGGCTGCTGAGATGGGCGCGATGAAGAAGGGCGGCAAGGTCAAGAAAATGGCTTCTGGTGGTCTGGCATCTGGCCACAAGTCGGCTGATGGTGTGGCTACCAAGGGCAAGACCAAGGCCAAGAAGGTTGTCATGGCCGGCTCGTCCAAGGGCATGAAGTACGGCGGGAAATGCTGAGATGAGGCCGTCGCGCGGCATGGGCGATATCGCCAAGTCAAAGATGCCCAAGGGCGTAGTTAAGAAGCGCCGGGACAATACTGACTTTACTGAGTACGCAAAGGGCGGAAAAGTAAAGCCGGTATGGGAAAGGCCGCGTCCGACCAAGCTGGGTAAGCCATCAGTGCTGACAGCGACCAAGAAGGCTGCGGCAAAGTCTAGAGCTAAGGCTGCTGGTCGGCCTTACCCAAACATGGTGGATAACATCTGGGCAGCAAGGAAGAAGTAAATGGCCTACACCACTTCGACAACATCGTTCAACCCGACAGTCAACGAGCTGTTTGAGGAAGCATACGAGCGCTGCGGCCTTGAGATGCGTACGGGCTATGATTTCCGCACGGCCCGTCGCAGCCTGAACTTGTTGCTGACGGAGTGGGCAAACCGTGGGATCAATCTGTGGACGATCGAGCAGGGATCGATCCCATTGATACAAGGGCAGATTACCTATGATCTACCTAATGACACCGTGGATCTTCTGGAACATGTTATTCGAACCAATCCTGGGCAGATCGGTACCCAGTCGGATATCAACATCAACAGAATCTCTGTTTCCACCTACGCCACGATCCCGAACAAGCTCACGCAAGGCCGGCCGATCCAAGTCTGGATCAACCGCCGCAGCGGGCAAACGAGCGACGCGGTAGGTGCAACTCCTCAGTATCCGCAGATCAACGTATGGCCAAGCCCGGATCAGGGTACAGAAGAGACTCCGTACTACTACTTTGTTTACTGGCGGCTGCGCAGGATGTTTGACGCTGGAAACGGCGTGAATGTGGAAGATATTCCGTTCCGCTTTCAAGAGGCGATTATTTGCGGTCTGGCATACAGGCTGGCGATGAAGGTGCCGGGCGGGCTTGAGCGGCTACAGTTTTTGAAGGCGCAGTACGACGAAGCATGGGAAATGGCGTCAGGCGAGGATCGGGAGAAGGCTCCTGACCGTTTGGTGCCGCGCATGATTACGTACAGGTGATGTATGCCTAGTAAGTACGCGAGTGGCAAGAATAGTATTTCTGAGTGTGACCGGTGCGGTTTTCGGTACATGCTCAAGGTGTTGAAAACACTGACGATCAAGACGAAGAACGTCAAGATTAAGGTGTGCCCGACTTGTTGGGAGCCCGACCAACCTCAATTAAGTTTGGGGATGTATCCGGTTACGGATGCTCAGGCAGTAAGGGATCCACGACCAGATTTGTCTTACTGGCAGTCAGGTATGACAGGGGTACAGACGGCATACAACTCTGGGACGGCGGAAGATCAGGATGGCTTTCCCGGCGGCGGTAGCAGGATCTACCAGTGGGGGTGGGCTCCGATCGGCGGATCTAGGTCAAATGATACTGGGCTAACGCCCAACAACTTGGTAGCGCAGACGGCGGTCGCGAGTGTGACCATAAACTAGGAGTAAGCGATGGACAAGATGAAGCAGGTAGCCAAGGCCGAGGTGAAGGCGCATGAAAAGCGTATGCACAAAGGCATGAAAAAAGGTGGCGTAACCGGTGCCGATCTGAAAAAATACGGTCGAAACATGGCTCGCGTGAAGAACCAAGGCTCTAAGTGAGGTCAAGCATGGCTAAGAAAAACATTCTGCCGGCGTCCAGTTATGCCAAGCCGCATACTATGAGTGGCAAAAGCGTATCTGCGAAGCTGAAGAAGGTACCGGATCCTAACAAGATTCCGTCCGATAAGCTGGGCCCAAAGACGGCCGTTCAGCGCGTTTCTGCCGGCGATCCTGGCCGTGAGGACATTAAGACTACGGGCATCAAGATCCGTGGCACTGGTGCTGCGACCAAGGGCGTGATGGCTAGGGGCCCGATGGCATGACTTACACCGAGCTTGTTGCCGCAATCACGGAGTACACGGAGAACTACGAGCAGACGTTCGTAGACAACATACCTGTATTCCTGCGCCAGACTGAAACCCGTGTGTACAACACGGTTCAGATTCCGGCTTTGCGCGCAAATAAGACTGGTATTTTGACAGCCAACAACAAATATCTGTCAGCTCCGGGCGATTTCTTGTCTGTCTATTCTATGGCAGTCATAGAAAATTACGGAACGGCGAGCGAGACATATCATTATTTGCTGAACAAAGATGTAAATTACATCCGAGAGGCATATCCCACGCCAGCTGACACTGGTCTGCCGCAGTATTACGGAATATTTGGGCCAACGGTTTCAGATAGTGTTGTTAGTGATGAGCTGTCTTTCATTCTCGGCCCTACTCCAAACGCTGCTTATACAGTTGAGCTCCACTATTACTATTACCCAGAATCAATTACTGAAGCATCTGACGGCCGCACATGGCTTGGTGACAACTACGATCCTGTTCTTCTGTATGGTGCTTTGCGAGAGGCATACCTGTTTATGAAAGGTGAGCAGGATTTAATTGCAAATGTTGAGGCAAAGTACAACGAGGCTATGGGTCAACTCAAGCGTCTGGGTGATGGCCTTGAGCGTCAAGACGCATACCGCAGCGGTCAGACTAGGGTGAGGGTCACATGACAATCTACCAAGGTCTGACAACTAGCTTCAAGGTGGACATCTTAAATGGCCGCCAGAACATTGCGTCGGACACTTTAAAGATGGCTTTGTACGATGGTTATGCGGATCTGAACGAAAACACAGAGGCATACACCACAACGAATGAGATTTCTGGAGTTGGTTATGCGGCAGGTGGCAACACGCTAGCGAACGTGACTATCAACTCGACGAGCAACGGAATTGTTTATGTAAGTTTTGCAAATGTCGTATGGGATCCGGCTGAGTTTGTAGCGCGAGGTGCGTTGATTTACAACTTCACCAGAAGTAATGCGTCTGTAGCTACGTTGGATTTTGGTTCAGACAAGACGCAATCTGGAAATGGCACGTTTACAGTGACGCTTCCTCCTGACACGTCGTCAAGTGCGCTGATTCGCATATATTAAGGAGTCATCATGGAGTTTGAAAATCGTTCTAAATCCAGCGAGCAGGTCGGCGGGAACATCGAGCGTGCTGGTGGAAATATTGATGGGATGAAGGCTGGCGGTATTTTTACTGTTGAGTGCTTGGACAAAGACGGCAATGTCAAGTGGGTAGATGTTATGCCTAACTTGGTTGTCAATACTGGTCTGCAAGACATGAATACCAAGTATTTCACTGGCAGCGGATACACGGCTGCGTGGTATGTAGGTCTGGTAAACGACACCGCTGCAAACGTTACATATTCATCCGGTGATACTTTGGCGTCTCATGCTGGATGGACTGAGAACACTCAGTATGTTGGAAACCGAAAAACCGCATCGTTTGGAACTGCAACGCTTGCAGACCCATCTAACATCAACAACAGTTCTTCTGCTGCTTCTTTTACGATGAATGCTACGGCAACTATTGCTGGTGCTTTTCTTGCCAATGTTGCCAGTGGAACCAGCGGTTTGTTGTTCTCTGTGTCTAGCTTTCAATCGCCTGGTGATCGTTCTGTAGTAAGTGGCGACGTTTTGAACGTGACTTACTCGTTCAACCTAGACGCTTCGTAATAGGAGAAAGAAATGGGATTTAAAAAAGGCGATGCCGTTAAGGTTCGTGTTGAGGTTCCTCAAGGCCCTGTTGCAAAGATGCGTATGGACGAAGATGGAACCATTTACTATTTGATTCAGTGGGTGAATGCTGACGGAACACCGGCAGAGCGTTGGTTCACGGAAGATCAGCTTGTTTCTGCGGAGTAATTTGTGGCCGACGGCGGCTGGAGCAGCGGCACATGGGGTCAGGCCGGTTGGGGTTGTTCAGTTTACGACAGGACAATATCTAACGGCGGGTGGGGTAATGGCCCTTGGGGTAGTGACGGATGGGGTTTTGGTGATGGCGGTTTCATCAAAGCATCAGACCAAGCAAATGTAGCTGCTCAAGGTGCAATACTTGCCAACATAGCCGAGTCGGTAGTAGCAACGTTAGTAGTATCCTCGGCAGTTAATTTTGCCGGGTCTATAGTAGAAAGTGTATTTGCTTCTGATGCGTCATCTGCTGGTTTTGTTGCATTGTCGCAGGTATCAGAGGTGGTTAGCGGGTCTGATGTAGTAGTAAGCACGGTTGTATTTGGTTCGTCGATATCTGAAACGGTGACGGCGAGCAGTGTTACAAGCAGTCAGGTTGTGTTTGGTTCTGCGATTGCAGAGAGCGTGGTTGCAACAGACCGCACTTTTGCCACAACGACATACGCTCGTGTGGTGTCAGAGCAGGCAAACACAAGTGAGACTGTGGTTGCTGGTCAGGTGTTCTTATCTTCTTCCAGCGAAACAGCGACTGCCAACGATTCAATAGTAAGTGCTTTTGGCATTCTTGCTGAAGCATCTGAAAGCGCCATAGCAAATGATTCGTTGATTGGAATACGTAATACGTTTGGTGCGCTAGAAGAGGCAACGAATGTAGCTGAGCTGATGAGTGCTCTGGCAATATTCCAAACAAGAATTGATGAGATGGTTAATGCTGCCGAATCTGATCAGGCGGCTTCAGAGAATGAAAGAAGGATAGTTGAAACAGTTAGTGCTTCTGACATAGTTACAAGCAGATATTTGTGGGAATTTATAGATGATGGCCAGAATGCTGGTTGGGTGCAGATAAACAATCCGCAATCGGCAACGTGGTCGGATTTTAGTTCAACAACCAACTCAAGCTGGCAGATCATAAACACCACTCAGTAAGGAAAGATCATGGCAAGTACATATTCCCAGCTCAAGTTTGAACTGATCGGTACAGGAGATCAGGCTGGTACGTGGGGTGCCACTACCAACGTCAACTTGGGTACGGCGATTCAGGAGGCAATTACCGGGAATGCTACGGTCACATTTGCCAGCTCGAACGCTGCTATAGCATTGACAGATACCAACGCCACGCAGACCGCTCGTAACCTAAGACTGGTACTGAGTGGCACGATTACCAACGCGCAGACCTTGTTTGTGCCGGCAATCAGCAAGCAGTATCTAATTACCAACAGCCTGTCCAACTCCGTTGTAATTTCAAACGGCAGTAATGCTTCCCCTACTGGAACGACGGTTACGGTTCCTGCTGGTAGGTCTGTGGTTGTGTTCAACGACGGAACGAATGTAGCTGAAGCGGTCAGCTATGTATCTGATCTTTCTGTCGGAAACCTTTCTCTGTCGAACATTACGCTGACCAATCCGCTGGATGTGGCAGAAGGCGGTACTGGACGCGCCACGCTAACGGCAAACAACGTGCTTCTTGGCAACGGCACAACGGCAGTAAACTTTGTGGCACCAGGTGCAAGCGGTAATGTATTAACTAGCAATGGTACGACTTGGGTGAGCCAAGCTGCGACTGGTGTCAGCACAGGCAAAGCCATAGCTATGAGTCTTATCTTCGGCTTCTAAGGAGTTATTAAAATGGCAAACCCTAATATCGTCAACGTAACGCAGATCTATGGTCAGACAAACTTTCTGACTCCTGCAAATACGTCCACTGTAGTGCTGGTATCAAATGCTGCCGGCACGAGCAACGTGTTCAAGATTGACCAAGTTGTCGCTGCTAATCAGACAAACACTGCGGCCAACGTCACTGTGTCTTTCTACAGTAATGGCGCTGTGTCTAGTGGTAACGTTCCCAGCGGCGGCACGGCATTCCCGATTGCTTCCAATATTTCTGTCCCGGCTTATGCGTCGCTGATTGTGATGGACAAGACGACTGCCAGCTATTTGACTGAAGACCGCTCGATTGTTTGCGCCAGCGGCACGAACAGCGCGATTACTTTCTCCGTCAGCTACGAACAGATCAGCTCGTAAGGGTAGAACATGGCAATTCACGGGTATCCCGGCAACATTATCAGCGCAAGCTCTCCGCGCTATACGCCCGGCTTTGCTTCGGGTATCTGGAATCTAGGCAGTTGGCCTAAAGGGGTGACTGTTGTTCAGACATTTACTGCATCTGGCTACTTCACTGTTCCTGCTGGTGTGACGGCGGTGGACTATTTGGTGGTCGCTGGCGGTGCTGGTGGAGGTAGTTGGGTCGGTGGTGGTGGAGGCGCTGGCGGATTTAGAACTGGAACAGCTTTTCCTGTAACACCCGGAAGCACTTATGCAATTACTGTTGGTTCAGGAGGTGCTGGCGGAACTCCGGCAACAGGAACTCCGGGTCTAGGCACAAACGGCGGCAACTCAATATTCAGCACTATTACATCAAATGGCGGTGGAGGTGGAGGAAGTTTTGGAAATCCTAGCAGCGCAACAGCAGATGGATTGTCAGGAGGATCTGGCGGTGGTGCTGGAGGAAGAGTATCCGGTAATTCTTTAGGTGGCGCAGGAAACACTCCGTCAACAAATCCATCTCAAGGCAATAATGGTGGCCAAGCGTTTTCAGCAAATACTCAATGGGCTTGTGGCGGTGGTGGCGGCGCAAGTCAAATTGGAGCAAATGGAGGTGTAAGTCAAAACGGCGGAGCTGGAGGAAATGGCACTGCATCTACCATTTCTGGATCCAGTGTTACTTATGCAGGAGGTGGCGGCGGGTCTGGTGATGCCTCTGGTGGATTAGGTGGAGTTGGAGGCGGAGGAAACGGCGGCACAACAACGGCCGGGACTGGATCAAATGGTGTAATTAATACTGGTGGTGGTGGCGGAGGATTGCGAGATCAAATCGGAAGATCAGGCGGCTCTGGCATTGTCATTATCCGCTACATAGCCCCATCACAAAGCACATACATCTTTACCTCTACCCAGAAGTGGGTGGCTCCTGTGGGTGTGACTTCTGTTGACTACCTTGTTGTTGGTGGGGGCGCATCTGGTGGCGGTGGAAATGATCGTGGTGGCGGCGGTGGTGCTGGAGGATATAGAACAGGAACTGCTTTAGCCGTCACGGCTGGTACAGAATACACAATCACAGTTGGTGCTGGCGGTGCTCAACCTGCAAGCAGTCCCGCTGTTAATGGAAACAATGGTTCTGCTTCTATTTTTAGCACCATTACATCTGCTGGCGGTGGGTATGGTGGGAAAGTAGATACTGCTGGTGGAGCAGGTGGATCAGGTGGCGGTGGTGGTGGAGGAGCTACTGCTGCTGGAGCAGGAGGTGCTGGCAATACACCAGCCACACCTGTATCTCAAGGCAACAACGGAGGAAACGCTGCGCAAGCTCCCGCCTATGCTGGCGGTGGCGGTGGAGGAGCTAGTGCTGGTGGTGGTAATGCTACGACTACCGCTGGAGGAAATGGTGGTGCTGGATCAGCATCTACTATTACTGGCGTTTCTGTGACTTATTCCGGTGGTGGGGGCGGTGGTGCGGCAGCAACTCCGGGGTCATATCCTGCTGGAACAGGTGGTGCTGGTGGTGGTGGAGCTGGAAGTAACAATACACTAGTAGCTACAAACGGAACCGCAAATACTGGTGGTGGCGGGGGTGGTGCGGGGACAGGAAATAGTGGATCGGGCGGTTCAGGTATCGTCATCATCAAGGTAAACCAATAAGGTAAGACATGAGTGATTATCCCGGCAGAATAATGACAAGGGCACCGAGGTTGCCGAGCACGACGCAGGCATCGGGTATCTGGACATTGCAACAAGCACTGCAAGCCATCAAAGCTGGCGTGTGGCCCGGTATTCCTACGAACACTGTCGTCCTGTCGTTCACCTCTTCTGGCTCATGGACATGCCCGGATGGTGTGTCGCAGGTGGATTACCTTGTAGTGGCTGGTGGTGGAGGTGGAGGATATAACAGAGCTGGTGGGGCTGGCGCTGGTGGATTTAGAACCGGCACTGCTTTTCCAGTAATACCGGGGCAAACATACACAATCACTGTTGGATCAGGGGGTGCTGCTGGTACGGGTGCTGGCGTTGCTACAAACGGTCAAAATTCCATATTTAGCACGATTACTTCCAACGGTGGCGGAAGGGGTAGCGACGGCGCTCAAGCAGCAGGAAGTGCAGGAACTGGCGGCTCTGGCGGTGGCGGAGCTTCTGGATCTGGAAATCCTGCCCCAAATTTTCCCGGAGCCGCTGGGAATACTCCGTCTACAACTCCGTCACAAGGTAGCAATGGTGGGGACTCAACAAATAATTTAACAAATTGGGGGACTGGCGGCGGTGGCGGGGCTTCTGAAGTTGGAGGAACTGGAACAACATCGGCATCTGGTAAAGGTGGAAACGGAACCGCTTCATCAATCACTGGGACTTCAACTTTTTATGCTGGTGGCGGTGGTGGCGGTGGTCAAAGCGTAACAATTGGATTAGGCGGTAATGGAGGTGGTGGGGCTGGCGGAACTCCGGGAAGTAGCGCAGCTTCTGCTGGGCAAAATGGAGGTGTAAATACTGGTGGCGGTGGTGGCGGTGGATTTAATGGTAATCCAAGCACGGGTGCTTCCGCAGGCGGCTCAGGCGGCAGCGGTATTGTCATCATCAAGTATCTAGCTCCACAGACAGGAGTACTGACATTCCAAGCATCAGGCTCGTGGACTGTTCCGCCCGGTGTTACCAGCGTGGATTATCTTGTTGTTGCTGGCGGTGGTGGTGGAGGTGGTGGTGCTTCAACTACAAATGCAGGAAGTGCTGGTGCCGGAGGGTTTAGAACTGGAACTTCTTTTCCAGTTGTTGGTGGGCAATCTTACTCAATTACCGTTGGTGCTGGTGGTGCTGGTGGAACAAACAATGGTAGTGCAGGATCTAATGGTGTTGCTTCTGTGTTTTCTACAATAACGTCTGCTGGTGGTGGCGGCGGTGGTGGAAGTGGAAATGGCCTAGCCGGAGGATCTGGTGGCGGTGGCGGTGGTACTACTAGTGGCGGCAGGCCAACTGGCGGGGCTGGAAACACGCCGGTTACGACTCCATCACAAGGAAACAATGGGGCAGCAAGCCCATCTGTTGGAGTTGGTGGTGGAGGTGGTGGGGCAGGGCAAGATGCTATCGGATCAAATGGAGGAAATGGTTCTGCTTCAACAATTAGTGGAATTTCTGTGAATTATGCTGGCGGAGGAAAATGTGTTGGTAGTTTTGGCCAAGGAACTGGAAATGGTGGTTCTGGAACAGCAAACACCGGAGGTGGTGGAGCTGGTGGGGATGGCAGCCCAGCAACAAATGGTGGTTCAGGCGGTTCAGGCATAGTCATCCTAAAACTAAACTCATAAAAGGAGAGTGAGAATGGAGAAAAAGGTCTACATGTTAGTGGGCATTGATACAGCGATGCACCTGCTACGTCCGGGTGCGCGTTGGGAGATCACCAACAACTTCTTCAGCCTATGGGATGACCCGCGTCCTTGTCCTACGATGGAAGAAGTGCATGAGACTATGGAGAAGATCAAAGCCTTCGAGGACAGCATCAACACCATCTGGACACAGCATCAACTGGATGAACTGCTTGGTCGCCAGCGTGAGTTTGAGAAGGCGGTGGCATGAACATCCACAACCTTTTCCCGCTGCCTATTGGGTTCTTCCGCCTCGGTCGTGACTTAACGCCGTCCGAGCTTTCCTTCGTCATGGGGCAAGACAAGTACCCGAACCAAGGCAACGTGACCAGTGCAGACAGAAAGATACTGGCTAGTAAGGAGTTGACAGACATCCGTGAATTTATTGAAGACGCGATGCTGGAATACTTCAAAACAGTGCATGACCCCAAGGGAGATGTTGCTTTGTACGTCACGCAGTCATGGGCAAACTACACTGATCCGGGGCAGTATCACCACAAACATGCCCACCCGAACAGCTTTATCAGCGGTGTGTTCTACCCGCAGGCTGACAGGTCGGTAGACAAGATTTACTTTTATAAGAGCGGCTACGAGCGTATCAAGGTTCAGCCTGCTACATGGAACCACTGGAACTCTGAGAGCTGGTGGTTTGAGGTAGGGGCGGGGGATTTGATTCTGTTCCCGTCGCATCTTGAGCACATGGTTGAGACGAAGGTAGGTAACGAGACTCGTGTCAGCATTGCATTTAACACCTTTCTCAAGGGGCACATTGGTGTCGATGAGAGCTTAACTGGACTGCAACTAGGAGAAGAATGATGAGCCACTTTGCCCGTCTCGGCCCGAACAACGTGGTCGAACAAGTCATCGTTGTTGATAACAAAGATACGGCTGACGCTAATGGTGTTGAAAAGGAATACATTGGCGCGGCTTTCTGTGAGCGGCTTCTTGGGGGCCGTTGGGTGCAGACTAGCTATAACGCCCGTATCCGTAAGAACTATGCAGGTATTGGCTATACCTACGACGAGCAGCGTGATGCGTTTATCCCGCCCAAGCCTTTCGCAAGCTGGGTGCTGAACGAGGATACCTGCCAGTGGAAAGCGCCGGTAGATATGCCTACTGACGGCCAAATGTACTCATGGGATGAGGACACCACAAGTTGGATAGAACGGACTGAGATGCCATGACACCCGAACAGAAGTCAGACGTACTCGTAGAAGCAGCAAAGGCTGCTCCTCCTGTAGCAATCACAACAGCCGTGACTGTTGGCGGTCTGACTCTGAATGAATGGGTGGCAGTTGCAACCTTGCTCTACATTGTGTTACAGTCCGGCTGGCTTGTCTGGAAGTGGTATCACGCTATAAAAGACAAGAAGAATGAAGCACAAATTCCCGATAGTTAAAGTAGTTTGGGAAGATGCCTGCCACGACACTTTGGGTTGGGGTGATAGCCCAGAGAAAGCCAAGGAGTTTCAAGTCCCGCTTGTTGTCTCTATAGGATTTTTGTTAGCAGAGAGCAAACAGGGCGTGAAAATTTGTCAGTCATTGACTGACGACGCAATTGCTCAGTCTTTGGTGATTCCGCGAAAGATGATCCAGAGCATAGAGCGCGGAGTTTGGTGTGAGAAAAAAGGCAGAAGATGAAGAGTTCATCGCAGTCTGGAAAGAACTAGGAAGCCCAACAAAAATCTCAGACCGTATCGGTCTTACCCTTCGCAATGTGTACGAGCGACGAAGGGCAATCGAGAAGAAATACAACATCCTTCTCCCCACAAAGGACGCTCGTTTTACCCTTCCCGAAAATCGTAGACGAGCGACGCTAGAAACGGAAGGCTATGTGATCGTATTCTCTGACGCTCACTTCATGCCTGGTAAGCCTTCTGCGGGGTTTAACGCTCTCTTAAAACTTATCAAGACCCTAAAGCCCAAAGCAATTATCGCAAATGGAGATATTCTCGACGGCGGG
>OGVS01000012.1_pt1 | contig 13330 bp, 27 predicted proteins | sample 1575811 | NCBI WGS metagenome assembly OGVS01 (sample SAMN07581543, study PRJEB24739) | freshwater metagenome | place: Singapore | collected 2015-04 | reverse complement strand
GTTTCCCAGTCACGATACGCCTGTCTCTTTGTTGTAGTAGGTTGTTACTGACACTGGTACGTATACCATGTTGCCAGCTTCATGATATTCAGTTGTCGTTCTAACGCCTAACTTGTTTAAGTCAGTAAGCCCTGTCTGATTGATAAAGTTTTCTGCCATCTTTTTCAGAAAACCTTCTGGCCCAAATCCAGGGCCACTACTTCCTCCTGCTTTTGTCCCCCATGCGCCACCTGATGAAGACGGGTCTATGTATTGGGCAAGTTGTTTTGATAAGTTTTGTATAGGGTCTGAAGCAGTAGACCCAGTGCCAGCTTGTGGCGACGTATTTTGCGAGGCAGCATTTTGTTCAACAGTAGGTATCGTGGCTCGACCTGAAGAAACTAAGAACGCATCTTGTGAAGTAATACGACCATCCTTGTTAACGTCATAACGCAAGTCTGGTGGTTCTTTGCGAACAGCCATGCGCGCAATCTTGTCGACCACCGCCTGCAACGCCGCGTTAGAAGTTGTAGCCATCACACCACCCCTGAAACAAATGTCACGGTGACAATAACCGAAGGTATTGCTGGTCTAGTCGGTGATGTGCCTGCGCTATAAGCTTCAATTCGTGCGCTGGTATTTGATGACCGCCACATAAGCTGGACATAATCATTTGCAACAAGATCAAGAAGTAAATTTACTGTTCCTACCGTGTGATATGGATCTCCTGCGCCTTTACGCTGTGACAAACCAAACCTTGTATTTGACTGGTCAACATCAGTACCATTAACACGAAACCAAATATCAATATCTTGTGGTGCGGTGTCATCATTAGATAACTGCACACTGAATTGCACGTTGTAAACACCACTTTGCGCTACTGTGATCTGGCTACTATTTTGAACCGATACACCGTTGCTAAGCGAAGATGAATTTAATGTAACGGCATAAGCAGTGGTTGTGCTTGCTGCCGACTGGTCTGTTGTGTCGTAAAAATTACCGTAAGGCAATTGAAGGTATTGCCCACCATCAGACCCAAAAAGCGAAAGTAAATTTTTATTAAGTTGATTAAAGTACAGTCGTAAGACGTTATTAAACTGTTCCTGATAGCCAGACTGATACTCCCTAGGCGCAAGAGGTAGGTTTGGAACCGCAGGTTGTCTGAGGAAAGTCATCGCTGCCCATCAATATTGACATCAATTCGTGGTGCACCAAGCTGCCACGTTACCCCCAACCCATCAGACTGAGCTTTCATAATCATTTGGCGACCACGTATGCGGGTGTATATGATGTTTGTAAACTGTTCAATTACTGCGGTTGATGTGCGTGTAACACCTTTACTTGCGGTTTGGTTAAATCCAGACCCCGAACCATTCATACCGTAAAGCGTCATCGTAAGCTGCGGGGAAGCCGCAGTAGAACCTTGGAAAGTCACATCAGGCAACATGCGCCATACAAATCCAAAGTTCTGCCCGTCTTCAATATCAAATTCGGCAGACTCAATATAAGCAACAATTGGCTCCAGTGTGCCTGTCGTACCGTCATCAACCCCTAATTCGTGACTGACTAGATTGTAGCTGTAAGTCGCTGCTTGTGGGTAGTCCCGTAACCCTGAGTCAATCCAAGCTGTGCGCCCAAGTGAGCCGTAATACCAAACATCTTCTAAATAGTTATACACCACATAAGAGTCAACGACTGTTGAACCAGCGGAACAGTAAAACCACCATACTTCATTGAAACCTTCATTAGTGCCAGCAAACACTTGTTGGTTTTGAGCAATATTAATATTGCTAAAGACATGCCTGCGAAGATCACAACGCAACGTTTGCACCCGACCGTCGTACACGTAAAACTTATCTACCCCCATCCAGTACACACGCCCAGAGGCAACAGCTTTAGCGTTTTGCCCAACAATTGAAATATTGTCCCCAAGAAGTTGAGCAGTCCAAATATCGGGTGCGCCAACGTATTGCAAAGAATAAAGCGCAGAATCTGTCCAAACTACAATTTCCTGACGTGTTTGCAGTGCAGTAACAATTTCAGAACCGTTTGACAGGCGTATAGACCCCGCCTGACTTGTAGCCGAAGGTACCCAGTCAACCACAGATTCCTGATCTGACCAACGAATAAGCATGGGATCAAGCATTCCCGATAAGTATTCATTCGTACCAAAGCACAACACAAACCGATAGATGTCAGACACCACAATATAATTTTGTATTACCGGGACACCTGACGCACCTATCATAGTGACAACATTTACCCCTCGGCTGGAAAACCCCGAAGTCACATCCCAGTAATACAGCCCGCCCCCACGAGGGCCAAACACAAGATCTTCACCAAAGTTTTGAGAAGACCAAATACGCAGTGCATCTTCGCTTGTAGCACTTAATCCCCAAGTACCAGAACCCCAAGTACCAGAACCCCAACCTACAAGTGGGCCTTGAATTGCAGGGCCAGTATTAATTTGATAAGACGCTAAGACAGCCGAGCCGCCATAAGACCCCGCAGCAAGCACAGAAGGAGTTGTGATAGAAAAGGTATTAGCAGTTAGGTATGTGATTTGAAACTGCGCGTTAAGTATGGAGGCATACGTTCCTGTAGCCCCGCTAAAAGTTACAAAATCCCCATTCAGCGCACCGTGTGAGTTAGCTGTGACCGTTACGGTCGTTGTGCCGTTTGCTGTGAATGGGTCTGTACCTAGCGCATAAGTGTTGATGTAATACTCAGCGGTGACTGTGCCGCCACCTGTGGCTACTGATGTTGCATTTGTAACTACGGTGATGATGTAATTATTTGCATCAGTTATTGACGTGATGACATGACGAGTATTTAACTCATCCGCAGGTACTCCACCAACAGCCGTTGCACCTGTGAAATAAACTAAATCCCCAGCTTGCGCACCATGCGCGGTATCTGCAACCGAGACTTTATTTTCTGTACCAGCAGTGATATTGGTTGTAAATGGGTTTGTTAATGAGGCTGTGTAATTGCGCTGTCTTATGGGGGTAATGTCAATATACTGCCCACCACGCTCAACGTAGAATTTTAGGTTAGTACCCAGCGCCATGAGGTTTTCAAACCCCAGCGTCACCCAATTCCAAAGATTACGGCAAACACCTAAAAACGAATTAACTGAAATACGTTGCCAGCCACCAATCTTCTCAGGCGTACCTTGACGAAACCGCACCTTGTCGGAGATATACCATCCGTTCTCGTTTGTATACCGAGTGTTTTCTTTGTTGACCCCGCTTTTTAGGAGTAATTTTTTGAGTGGCACGGCTCACCTCATCAATGCAGCTTCTGCCGCCCTGCGGCGTGTAAGACCGGGGAGAACTCGACCCGCAGCTTTATTCCAGAGCATACATTGGTCTGCTGCACCATCCCAATCTCCCGCATCAACGCTCGACCCGAACAAGAAATACATCCCACTAATCGTTTACTACGAAGACCCCTTGACAAAATGACAACGCGTCATCTTGTCGCAACAACAAACCGTATCCCTAACTAAGAAGGAAACTCAAATGGAAATCCGCATGAACACCGAAGTATCTTTGGCCGAAGCCGAGCAAGCAATCCTTGCGTTTGGTAACGAGAACGCAATCCACCTAGTCGGTGAGCCTGGCGTTGGCAAGACCGCTATGTTCGAGCGTGTCGTTGAGAAAACAGGCTTTCGTGGCGTGTACATCGACACACCGAACACCGAGTTGGGCGACATTGGCATCCCCATGCCCAACCATGAAACCAAAACAACAGCCCTCTACCCCAACGAGCATTGGGGTTTCCATCGCGCCGAGCCTTGTGTTGTGTTCATCGACGAGTTCACCAAGCCTTCAAGCCAAGCTGTCCAAAACATGCTACACCCACTGCTCAACGAGCGACGGATCGGCGGTTTCAAACTGCACAAGGACTCTATCGTGGTAACGGCAGGCAACAACAGCACCGATGGTGTGGGCGACATGCTCAAGGCACACAGCCTGAACCGTATCACCGTCATGCCCGTCCGCAAGCCGAGCGCAGAGGAATGGAATGATTGGGGTGCGATGAACGGTATTGCCGCCGAGGTGTTGGCATGGGTCAAGGCGTACCCTCACGCCCTTGCATCGTACCGAGAGGCAGGCCAAGCTGAGAACCCGTACATCTTCAACCCCAAGACTCCCCAAAAGTCTTTCGTGTCCCCACGCTCACTGCATCGTGCATCCAACATCATCAACAAGCGTCACTTGGTATCCAGAAATACCCTAGTCACCGGACTCATCGGTACGATTGGTGAAGCAGGCGCGCGTGACATGGTTGCATACGTGGAAGTCGCGGACTCACTGCCGACATGGGATGAAGTCATGGCCGACCCCAAGGGTTGCAAGTTGCCCACATCGCCTGCCGCACTCAACATCATGGCGTTCGGTGCATTGCAACGCGTTGACCGCAACACCATCGGCAACTGGTTCGAGTATCTCAAGCGCACTCCCAAAGAGTTGCAATCGGTATTCTGTTTGCAAGCGTCCAAGCACCCAGAGAAAAAGCAAATCTTGCTGACGAGCGCATCGTTCATCAACTGGATGCGTGACAACCAGTACTTGTTCTGATGAATAAGTACTACATGGAGAAACAAAATGACTGAGGAAGATTTTGTATTTGCGTGGCTACTCGCCGCACGAGCAGGAAGTGATACGACCGCATGGTCGGAATCACGAGAGAGGTCTTTGCTTATGCAAGCAAGGCGTATGTACAAACTTACCAAGTGGGAATTTAAAGATGAAACTAACAGCCGAACAGAGGATTGAGCGCACACACGTGCGTCTCATGCAGAGCCCAGACTTTTGCTTGTTCTCGGGCGTGTTCATGGTGGGCAAGGTATCGGTGAGCGATACGTGCAAGACTGCGCGTACCAATGGCCGTGACGTTGAGTACGGGCGCGGGTTCGTTGATGCCCTCAACGACAAAGAGTTGGCGTTCCTTGTTATCCACGAGGCCATGCACAAGGCGTATCGACACCTGACTGTGTGGAAGCATCTCAAGGAACGACGCATCGCTAACTTTGCGATGGACTACGTTATCAACTTACAGATCAGAGACGCCGACCCCTACGAGCGCGAGGTGGCTATGCCACGCGACAAGACAACAGGCAAGCTGATTGGTTTGCTCGACGAGAAGTATCGTGGCTTTGATACACAGCAGGTCTACGAGAAGCTGATGGAACAAGCTGACGGGGGTGGTGGTAGTGGGGGGAACGGTCACTCTTCTGGCGGGGGCGGCGATGGTGATGGACAAACTGACGGTGAGTCAGATAGTCTCGACGATCACGATTGGGATGACGCGCAGGAAATGAGCGAGGAAGAAAAGGAAGAGCTTGAGCGCGAGATCGACTCTGCACTGCGGGAAGGCGCTATCTTGGCAGGGAAGATGAAAGGCAATGTGCCGCGCGGCATCGAGGAAATCCTGCACCCCAAGGTTGACTGGCGTGAGGCGCTAAGGGATTTTATTAAGCTGGCAACGCGAGGTGGCGATCAATCGACATGGCGCAGACCTAACCGTCGATACCTTGGCTGTGACATTGTGATGCCGAGCGCAGAGACGCGCAAAGCCGAGTGCTTCGCCGTAGGTATCGACACATCGGGTTCCATCGGTGGCGTGATTCTCGGTAGGTTCTTAGGTGAGTTGAAAGCAATCTGCGACGAGGTTGCGCCTGAGAAGGTGGAGTTGATGTATTGGGATAGCCACGTGGCAGGACATGAGACGTATGAGGGTGGCGCGGTAGCGTTGCTCACCGACTCGACCAAGCCCAAGGGCGGCGGTGGCACTGAGCCTGACTGTGTGCCTGAGTACATGAAAGAGAAGCAGATCAACCCGCAGTGTCTCATCATGCTCACCGATGGTGAGTTCTACGGGCACAACCCTGCGAAGTGGGCAGGCATGAACGCACCCGTGTTGTGGTGCGTGGTGGGCAACACATCGTTCGTCCCGAAGATTGGCCAAACAGTTTGTGTGGAGTGATGTATGGGCGAGTTCTTAAAGAAGGTTGGTGCGTTGATATGGATTGTGTTTGGGCTGTTCGTATTGATGTACTGCATCATCTCGGCGGCGCAAGCGGCGGTACACGACCGATGACTGAGGGATGCTTTTGGCTGATCGCCATTTGCATGATGTATGCGGCAAACAAGGAGAAAAACACATGAACCACATTGAAGCAATGAAAGACTGGTTTCAGACGTTGCTGGAGGTAGAGGTTATAGACCTGTATAAGCAAACCATCGCGTCTTTACGGCAAGACATTGCTGAAGCAGAGGCAGAGGAGCAAGAGCCCATGTCGTGGGTGTTTGAAGTAGGCGGCAAACTCAAGGAGAAGAACACATGAACAAAGAGAAACGAGTAGGCGTGAGCCTACATGCAGACGCCGCACGTGCGGTGATGGAGATTCAAGCAAAACTTGAACGTGAGGTGGGGTTCACCCCATCCTTGTCGCAAGTCATCGAGTTCTTGGTGCGTGAGTACCAGAAGCAACAGAGCAACCAGACAAACTGACAGGAGGTCAACATGTCCGAAACAATCAGCATCGCAACAAGCGCAATGATGGTCGAACTCAACATCTCGTGCTGGACTGCACGGAAGTTGGATAAGAACGTATCCAAAGACATTGATGCCGTGAAGAATACCAAGGTGAGAGCAGGCAACTACCATAAGCACCTACTCGCAGGCAACCCGCACCACGAGGCAGTTGTGAAGTACGCCGCATCGTCTCGCTTGTGGAATATCAAGCAGACCATTCCTTGGTCCGACAGTGGCCCGCGCATCGTGACGATGGAAAACCTTTTCAACGGTGGATACAAGCAGGAGTTGGACAACCGCAAGGCTGAGTTCGAGCGACTGGTCGATGTGTTCCTAGGCGTGTACCCAACGCTGATCTCTGCCGCCGCGTTCCAACTCGGTGATCTGTTTGATCGTGAGGAGTACCCACAGCCCGAGGTCATTCGTAGCAAGTTCCGATTCAACTACACGTTGACGCCGATTCCAACGGCCAACGACTTTCGTATCGAGATAGGCGAGCAAGCCAAGCGCGAGCTAGTCGAGCAGTACGAAGCCGCGTTCAACGAGCGACTCAACAACGCCATGCGTGATGTGTGGGACAGGCTGTACGAGTGCTTGACGCACATGAGCGAGCGACTGGCAGATGACGAAGCGGGTAACCGCAAAGTGTTTCATGGTACGTTGCTCACCAACGCCCGTGAGCTGATCGACTTGCTTGCCAAACTCAACGTGACAGGCGATGCGAAACTGGAGGAAGCGCGCCGTGACTTGCAAAACGCCTTGCTTAACACGGAGATTGATACGCTGAAAGAGAGCGACTATGTACGTGAGAACGTGAAGTCCAAGGTCGATGCGATTCTTGGAAAATTTGAGTGGTAAACAGGAGAACCAAATGAAAGTTAACAGAGCCGAAGACACCATTGAACTGACGCATGAGGATGCAGAGTTTGCCAAGCTGAACCGAGCGCGCGCGATGATGATGCAAGTGTGCAAGGTGTGCGAGCTGGAAGCTGACGAAGCGATGAACGTCCTAGCCAACGTGATTGTGATGATCGCGGTACACGAGTGCCTGCCACGCGCTGACCTTGTGGAAGCCGTAGGGTTGATGTACGACGCACGACTCAAAGCTGATATGGAAGACGAGACACTTAACTGAGGAGAGAACATGGAAACAACAAACACATTCAACCCCAACACACTGCCCTACAAGCTGACCGCAGACCGAGCAGACCACCTGCTTCAACCACTGGACGAACTCCACATGCTCATGTGCGACTTGGTTAAGAAGATACCTAGCCTGAGCTTTGTTGTGACCGACCGCACCTTCATGCAGAACAACCCGCGTTCCGATGGGTTCGATGTGTTCGCAGGTACGGAGAAGGTCGGCAGACTGTTTCAGTCCAGCGAGTACCGCGACGGGAAGTACACGAAGGTGTACGCCATTCGGTCGCCGCGCATCCATCATGGTCGTGGCGGCCGCAACAACACCAAGAAAACCATCCACTACAAGGTCGTGCTACGCGAAGCGTTGAAAGCGTTTGCCCCGCCTGAGATGGGAGAGGTCGTGAGTAAGATCATCAGTACCGTGGTTGATCGCACTACCAACCTAGCGAACCGCGCAAACAGCCATCTGACGTGGATGTTCCAGCAATGCTCGCAAGAAGTCGCCGAGTATCTCGCAAGCGTAGACAGCCTCGGGCCACAGCCGATAAGCGAAGCGTTGAACACGAAGCTGTCGAAGGACTGGCGCACCCGACTGCACAACAGCCAAGTCGCTAAGTACGTGGCAGAGAAAGCCCAACGTGCATACGGTGCGGCTATCAAGATGTTGCCAGATGGGACGTTCATCGCTGTGGATATGCACGAGAAGCAAGTCATCGCCGTGACGAGCAACCCATACGACTTGCCTGAGAACTACCAGACCAAGTTTGCTGTGTTGAAGATGATGGAGAAAGACCAGCCCATTGCCAACGCAGGTGTGAAGGTCGAGTACGACGGTGCAATGTATTTCTACCTGACGGATGGAGATATGGAGGCCGCAGCGGAGTAACTACGAGCGTTACACAAACAACATAACAAGACCTATTAAGACATACTGACATCAAGTCAGTATGTCTTTTTTTTATGCCCAAGGGTTTTTCCTTGGGCTTTTTTGTGCCTGATGTATTGACAGCCCAACGTGGTAGAGGTATACTGTGTCTACTTTTTAGGAGAAAGCTATGGCGTTTGTTCCAACAGAAATTAAGATGCAAGTGGATGTGCAGATTGTCACGTACCACCCGGACGACCTCAAAGAAAAACAGAGCGTGATTACGCGCCGTATCGAGCAAATCCTCAATGAAGAGGGCGTGAAGCAGGGCTTCTTGGTGGGCATGGTGCGAACCACAACAGAAGAAAAACAATGACCCCCGAAGCAAAAGTGAAAGCCCGAGCAAAAAAGATTCTTGATAACCTGGGTGCGTACTACTTCATGCCTGCCACTGGTGGCTTTGGTCGTAGTGGAGTCCCTGATATTGTTGGATGCCTGAACGGTGTATTCTTCGGCATCGAGTGCAAGGCAGGCACAAATAAGCCGACTGCACTGCAACTCAAAGAGATGAAGAAGGTAATGGACGCGAAGGGCTACTGCGTGGTGGTGAACGAGGACAACGTGGAAGACCTCAACGCGCTACCCAACGTGCTAGGACAAAGGAGCCAATAAGATGATGACCGTTCTCAAAGAAGGGTACGTAGAGATTCGTGGTAGCGAACAAACGCTTGAGGATTTGAACCCGACAACACGACGCTACCCACGCACACTGGAAGAAGCTTTCCCAAACACAGTAGAAAGAGCCGAGTGGTTCTACCCACCCGAGCGCCGTATGCCGAGCGTGATCGAGTTGCTGATGTGGTCGATAGCAGTGGCCTTGTGGGTTGGCTTGGCGTATATGTTTTCATTGGACTAAGGAGTGAACATGGGGGCAAAAGCACCGAAGCTACGTAAGCAGTTTATTGAATACGAACGTGCGGGGTTTCACGTAATAGATGTAGTGCCTTCGCGGGGGAAGGGCAACCACATAATGGTGCGGTTTGCTGAGTTCAGTCAACCGCAGTTCCTCACCCCACACACCAACGACCCAAGAGCGTTGAAGAACAACATAGCGCATTTCAGACGACTTGCCGCACAGGAGAAAAAATGAGAGCCGACCTACACAAGTACCCCAAAGAAGAAATCGCTGGCGCGTTCAGAGATTACATGAATTGGGTTGAAGCGAACGAAGGCACACACTTCGTAGCCCACGAGCAAGACCTTGAGAATTGCACCGAAGACAAAACCGCGCGAGAGATCATCCGTGCAGTGCGTGACGCGTTAGGAGAGTGACGTGGTACGTTATTTCAAAACACTGTTCATCACCATCGTGCCGTTCGTCTTGGCGTTCTTCTTGTGCTACCTGATCGGCAGCTTTGTGGAGGTGGCGTTCGACACGGCACTGTGGGACAAGGACACACGCATGACCACGGTTGCTGGCGGCATCCTGTGGGGCATCGCCCTGTATGTGAAGCTGATGTTTGAGGGGTTGGTATGAGCAAAGAACGTGAAGCGTTGAACTGGGAGCCAATCCGAGAGTTTTGGCGCAACAACAGCGGCGTAAATTGGGACGAATTGGAGGTCGCCATCAAAGAAGCCTTGGCACAACCAGAGCAGGAGCCTGTGGCGTGGATGCACAACCACATCAAAGGAAACGTAATCGCACATCGTCCCGCTGATATTGAACGCCACCCAGACCATTGGACTGCTCTATACCCAGAGCCTAAACCATGCCCGACCTGCGAGGCCTTGGCGCGAACAGTAATGCTTGACCAAACATCGCACGATACCCCACCACAGCGCAAGCCGCTGACGCAAGACCTTGATGCTCCATTGACGCTCAATGGAGTTGCTATGTTTCCACGTCAACAACCGCTGACGGTAGATGAGGTGTGGCAAAACAATGAATTGATGGCGCTAAACGCACAACTTGGCTGTGGCCTGGACTTGCTGATGGAAGTTGTCGAGGCCATCGAAGCCGCCCACGGCATTAAGGAGGGAGCATGAACAAGTTACCTGTTCCACAAGAATACATCGACGACATGCGTCACTACCTGCCAGACCTGCCGATCCAAGCAATTCGTGATGCATGGAAGCACAACGCTACGCCTTTGGAGGTTATGAGACATCTTGACCGCATAGCCGCCCACGGCATTAAGGAGTAAGACATGACACGCGACCAAATCGAAGAAATCATGCGTGAAAACGGCATTGTTGTAGTAGGCGAAGCGGTTTATCGGCTTGTCAATCTGGTGCAAGCAAAAGAGCGCGAAGACTGCGTAGATGTCCTACTACGCCTGCATGAACGAGCCGCTGGAAGACATAACTACTATCAATATGCTGCAAATGTCTTGCTTGGCGACACATCGCAAGAACGTGTCGATGAAATGCAGAAACAGCGACATGACACCACCCCACCACAGCGCACATGGGTTGGTCTGACGGATGAGGATAAACAGATTGCCTTTGATGACACCCAAGAAGGCGGTGGCTTTTGGGAATTCGCTGATGCAATCGAAGCCAAACTCAAGGAGAAGAACACATGAAATCACTGAGCAAGCTACACCAAGAGGCAATCATCAAGGCGCAGAACGAAACCGACCAAAACAAAGCGGCGGCACTGGCGATGATTGAGAAGCCAATCGAGATGATTAAAGCCATCATGCTCAAGCATGAAATAGCTGTCATTGAAGTGATGCGTGAGTTGCACGAGTCCCGCGAGGCAGCAGTCAGGGCGGAGAATGAGGCGTGTGCAAAGGTGCTTGATGAGATGGCAGATCAAATGACAGCGGACATGGAGCCGAGCACAGCCATTGCATGGGTGCGTAGCAAGGCGGCAGAAATCAGAGCAAGGAGAAACACATGAGCAAACTTAAGTCACTGACATTTGATGAGTACAAGGTAAACGCCAAAGCAATACTCAACGAAGCAATTGATGAGGAGCCAGACGCCGTGATTGTGCTGACTTTTCACCGTGGCACAGGGCAGTTCAAAATCAAATGCTCAAAAGTGGAAGATCGACTTTCTCTTATTGGAGCTTTGGAAGAAGCAAAAAACCATGTACTTGTAAACGGATACACACCATGACCTGTCCAAACTGCGAGCGATACAAACAAAGCGCATCCATGTGGCGCAACAAAGCCTACGAGTTAAGCGGCACCCCACTGCCGTGGGAGCCCGAGGAGTTGTTACGCAAAGAGTACGAGCGCGGGTTCATTGACGGCATGCAAAAGCAAATGCAGTCCAGCGTGGACAAAGCGGTCAACCGCATGGCACATCCACAAGGAGGCTAAGAAAGAGCGACAGGCCAAACAGCCCAAGCCACCCAAACCCCTGGGCCGCATCGACGCCAAGTTTGCGGAGTGGGCGGCGAAAAACAAAGTAGACCTGCGGGACATTCCCGTGATGAAGGAGAAGAAATGACTGAACGATTGGAAACCAATTTAGAAAAACTTGCCGCCCAAGCAGGCATCAAAGAGTTGACACCAGAAATCCGCGACTTCGCATGGCTCGTCAACCAAGACTCGTTGATTGGGTTTTGGGAGGCGGCGCAAAAATATGCCAAGTATGAGAGTGACAAGGTCGCCCGTTACATTGATACGGTGGTGAAGAAATGATTGAGAAGACGCCAGAAGACGAAGCGTTTGAAGAGATCGAGCGCCGACAGCAGAAGCCACAACATGATGACGATGACATCATGTGCTACCGCAACGATGTGCTGGAAGAAGTGGCGAGGCGTATGGAGCACGAATTCAAAATCCCCTTTGCACAAGACACCGTGGCAAGTTTCGCCGCATGGGTGCGGGAGATGAAGCGATGAAACCCGACCAGAACACATGCAAACACCGATACGTCGAACATGAAAAGGAGGACAACGGTTATTGGTTTCGCTGCGTGTACTGCGGCAAAAAGATTTTCGGCAAAGTAAGTAGATAAACAGGAGTATCAGATGAGCATCAAAGAAGAAACGTGCGTAATTTCCGCACCAAAGTTTGGCACAGTGAGTTTTGTCATTGAGGGCACAGCCCCATTGGTGGTTGAACGATTCAGTAAGAAGGCTGAGTTGATGGCGAAGATGGCAGAGGGGCCATCGGCTAAGAACAAGAAGAACCGTGAAGCGCGGGACTACGACAAGGAAGCCGAAGAAGCTCGCTATCGTAGTTCTGATAACTGGGAAGGCATGAACGCCGCCGCGTTCAGAGCCGCAATGATTAGCGCATGCCGACTCGTTGGGTTCAAGATGACGTTGGCAAAGCTCTCCACGTTTGTTGAGGCCGACGGCTTTGACGACAAGGATGGTGTGCCTTTGGTACGTGTGTACGGTAAGAGCCATACATACACAGCTCACACACGTAACGCCACTGGTGTTGTTGATGTGCGCTCACGCCCGATGTATCGCAACTGGGCGGCAAAGCTGACCGTGCGCTATGACATGGACCAGTTCAAGATGAATGATGTGCTCAATCTGGTTGCCCGCTGTGGCATGCAGGTTGGCATTGGCGCGGGTCGCCCCGACAGCAAAGCAAGTGCTGGTTGTGGGTTTGGCCTATTCAGAGTTGTGCCGACTGAGAACGAGAAGGAGGTAGCAAAGAAGTACGGCATTAAATAATCGCCGCAGGCTAGGCGCGGCGCAGCTCGTTGCGGTTTGATTTGGCGTGGCATGGCGTGGCAACGCAGGTTCGGATTGGCACGGCGTGGCGCGTTTAGGATCGGCAGGGTTTGGCAGGCGAGGCAGCGTGGCTATCGTGACTGGGAAAC
>OGVS01000011.1_pt1 | contig 14023 bp, 17 predicted proteins | sample 1575811 | NCBI WGS metagenome assembly OGVS01 (sample SAMN07581543, study PRJEB24739) | freshwater metagenome | place: Singapore | collected 2015-04 | reverse complement strand
TTACCAACCATAGCCCACAACGGATAGAGATCGTGTTCGGAGATCAGGATGCACCCACCGATTATGCGTAAGAGCAAGCCCATCCTGTACAAATTCGTGGTGCAATTCCAAAACGATAACGTGGTGATCTGCGACACCCTTGACGATGCTGAACGTGTTAGGGACAACATGGTGTCGGTGGGCTATGACCTGCGCAAAGTCGATATAGACCAAGTGGCTTACGTTGCTGAAGGGGAGCTTGATGGCGACAGTACGCTTAACGATACCTAAGCCCCACGAGAACCAAATGACCATCCTCAACGACAAGCATCGTTTTCGGGTGGTCATTTGTGGACGGCGGTTTGGCAAGACGGAGCTGGCAAAGACGGCGTTGCTATTCAGGATGCTCAAGGGGCAAACGTGCTGGTACATTGCTCCGACGTTTAAGCAGGGGTTAGCCGTGTTCCAAAGCCTTGCCAACATCCTACGGGACTTGCCTACCGTACAGATTAACCGCACGCGCCTGACCATCCAGTTTAACGATGGCGCAATTGAGGTGAAGTCAGCTGATATTCCAGACAACTTACGCGGTGCTGGTCTTGACTTCGTGGTCTTGGATGAATGTGCCTTTATGCACCCATCCGTATGGGCGGAGGTGGTGCAACCCATGCTCTTGACCACGTTGGGGGACGCGCTATTCATCACATCACCCAACGGGCGTAACTGGCTTTACAATCTGTATAGCCAACACCACGACGGTGATGATATGTGGGTGTGCTACCGTTATACGTCATACGACAACCCACTGAATAGCAGTGCTGAACTAGATCGTATCAAGGGCGAAGTGCCAGAATCGGTGTTCAGGCAGGAATACCTAGCAGAGTTTTTGGAGGGCGGGGGCGCGGTGTTCCGTCGTGTTGCGGATGCTGTGAAGCCTATGCCACCCATTGGGGGGCGCATCGTGTTCGGTGTGGACTGGGGGCAGGAACGCGATTACACGGTGATCGTGGCTATGGACGCGACCACCAAAGCCGTGATAGAAGTAGACAGGTTTAATCAGATAGGGTGGGACGTGCAACGATCACGCTTGCAAGCGATGGCACAACGGCTTAACCCCGTGCTGATCGTTGCGGAACTAAACAGCATGGGCTCGCCCAATGTGGAAGCGTTGCAACGGCTGGGCTTGCCAGTAGAGGGCTTCACGATGACGCATGCCAGCAAGGTGGAGCTGGTGAACACGTTGCAATTGGCATTTGAACAGATGACCATCACCCTGCCAGACAATGCCACGCTGTTGAATGAGTTACAGTCGTATACGATGCGCCGATCCCCTAGTGGCGTATACCAATACAGCGCACCGTCGGGGGCGCACGACGATACGGTGGTGGCACTGGCACTGGCGTATCATGCTGGTTTGCGAATGAGTGCGAGGGCAATACTATGGTAGTTGATTTGAGATACGTCAAAGGGATACCGCTACACAAGTTGACTCCCGACGCTTTTAGCCCGTTGGGATACCACGAGAGCCAGCTAACTATCGACATGCTTTACCGTCGTGTGGCATGGTTACGGCGTGCTGTGGACGTGCGTGCCGAAGCGTTAGGCTCTATGCCGTTTTGCATCTATACCCCTGATGGAACGGATGTGCAAACGGAGGCAGGGGCTTTACCTGATACGGGCTATGAGGTGTTACAGGGCTTTGCGTGGTCGGAGTTCCTGAACTATGTCGAAGGTGATATGGTTCTGTATGGCGCATCCTACTTCATACCGATTAGCGGAACACGAACACGGCGCGTATACGGGTTTAAGCGATTGCACCCTGCCAGCATGCGCCCTGACTTTGATAGCCGTACAGGTGACTTGTTAGGCTTTAAGCGGAGCTTCAATAATCAGCAGGAATACCACCCTGCCGACACCGTTGGCTACATTTGGCTACCGAATCGCAACGGCGAAACGGGGCACGGGCAATCGCTCGCCAGCACGGCATTGGCAAGCGCGCAGATGATTTACAACATGGATATGTACGGGCAACTCTTCTTTGAACGCGGTGCGATTAAGCCTACGGTGCTGACCATTGAAGGCTTTAACAACTTGCAGGAAGTGGAACAACAGCGCGTCAAGTCATGGTTTGAACGCACGCTGAACGGCATACGCAACGCCTTTAGCATCCTACCCGTTGGCACGCAAACCAGCATCCAAACGTTGGGCACGGATATTGGGGACTTGACCGTGCCTGCGCTAACGGATGCAAAGCGTCAAGACATCAGCACGGCGATGGGTATCCCACAATCGCTATTGTTCTCTAATGCCAGCAACTATGCCACCGCACGGCAGGATGACCTTCACTTCTACGACAAGACGATCATCCCAGAGGCGATGTTCCTAGCGGATAAGCTGAACCAACAATTATTCGACAAGTTCCGTTTGGGGCATGCTATCAAATTTGAAGCGGACCGCTTGGATGTTTACCAGCAATTGCAACTGGAGCGTGCCAACGTGGTCAAGTCTCTAATCGGTGCGGATACGGCGATGGTGGGTATCATCACACGTGAAGAAGCGCGTGCCTACTTGGGTTACGACACCGTGCCAGCGTATGAGGAAGTCGAGGAGATGACAGAAGAAGCCGAAGCACCAGCACAACCCGACGACGATGAGACAATGGGTGTGGACGTGCAAACGCAAAAATACCTTGATGAGCTAGACGTATGGCAACGGATGGCACTGAACCGCTATAAGCACGGCAAGGCGCAAAAAGCGTTAGACTTCACAGCGGATGATTTGCCCACGCACGTGGTGGCAATGGTCAAGAACGCGCTCGCCGTGATGACCACGATGGATGAGGTCAAGGTGGTGTTTGCAGACGTGCGAGGCTACCTATGCCACAATTCCTGAACCGTGATGAGTACGAAGCCACCATACAACGGGAGCTAAACCGTATCCACAAAGAGGCGCGTGCGACGCTTCTGGATTTGTTTCCGTTGGATATGTTTGGCAACGTGCTTTACGATGAAGACAAGTTCCTACAGGCGCAACCCGAATGGGGTGAATTTTACAATGCCATACGGGCGCAATACCGTAGGGAGTTAACCCCCATCATTGGCTTTGTGTTTGCCGAAAGTGCGGAAAACTTGGAACTAACACGCGCCTTTGCCGTCGCAGATGACATCGTGACCGATAGTGCGGAAAACTGGGCACAGCGGTGGGTCAATACGCTGGTTACGGATATGAGCGAAACGAACCAACGCCAGATAGACCGCTATATTGCTGAATACCGTGTTGATCCCGAAGTAGGCTTGGAGTGGCTACGGGAACGGCTTGGGCGCATCGTATCCCCATCACGAGCGGAGATGGTTGCCAGCACGGAAATCACCCGTGCAAACTATGAAGGCGAGGCGTTCATTGCTAACCAGCTTCGCAATGAGGGTATCGACTTGGTTGCCGTATGGTTCACAGCGGTGGATGAGCGCGTGTGTCCGATATGCGGAGCGAATCACAATAAGCCACGCGGTGAAGGGTGGCAACTCCCACCGCCTGCCCATCCCCGTTGTCGGTGTTGGGTCAATTGGGTTGAACCGCAATTCCTGCCAGAATATTTGAGGGATAACGAATGAGCATTAACGTAAACGTAAACCTAAGCGGATCAAAGAACATCTTGAACCGCATAAATGACCTTAAGAGTGATAAACTACTGGAGGCAGGGCTTAAGCGTGGTGCGCTATACCTCAAGACGCAATCGGCTATCTACCCACCGAAGCCACCGCAGTCGACATACAACCGTAAAGGCGCGGCAGGCGGTCTTGCCAGCGGATGGCAAATTGATGGCGAGGTCAAGGACTTGACCGTTATCCTGCGCAATAACATCCCCTACGCGCAATGGGTGCAAGGCGAGAAGCAAGTCTGGTTTCATAAGCGTACTGGATGGCGCAACGTGCCGACCATCCTAGAGGACAACAAAGAGCGCGTTGCTGAATTGGTTCTGGAAACGTTAAGGAGACGATAATGCCACTGTATAAGTACCGTTATAACGATATGGAGGTCATGGCAACCCGTCGCCGACCATCCACTAGAGACGACAAGAAATACATGCGCGAAGTCGAAATGGACGGACGGCAGTACCTTGTCCACTACGGTGATCCCGATATGGATATGCAACGGGACATACCCGAACGCCGTGCTAACTTCCTAAGCCGTCATAATTGCTCCGAAAAAGGTGATCCGCTTAGTCCTGGATTTTGGGCGTGCTACGATTGGGCGAACACGGACGAAAAGAGCATAGACGGTGACTACCATGAGCGGATGATAGCGGATGGTGATGCGGTCAAGGCGTTAGACGGCAATGGGCGCATAGGCTTCTATGGCGTGCTGTTCCATACCACTGACTTGCAGGGCGAGCGATTCACACCGCAAACTGACTTTGGTATTCAGCAACGTATTCCGCTCATCTACCAGCACGGGCAGGACGCAACGCTTAAGGCGCGTGTGCTAGGCATTGCAGAGGTCATGCGCCGTGATGACGTTGGGCTATGGATGGAAGCGCAATTGGAGCTTCGGGACGATTATGAGCGAAGCATCCTAAGCCTAATCGAAGCTGGCAAGTTAGGCGTTAGCACGGGCGCGTTATCCCACACTGTGAACCGTGAAGGTGGGCTAATCAAGACGTGGTGGTTGGGGGAGGTTAGCTTAACCCCAACACCAGCAGAGCCTAAGACGAAAGTAGTTGCACTAAAACAAGATAGTGTGATAGACTTAGATCAAGATGACCCAGAGGCGAACCTAGAGGCGCATGATGCGCGGGTAGCGGTGGTTAACGATAGCATAACCGTAGTAAATGAGGATCATCACATGACCGAAATAGACAACACCCCACGTCTTGATTCCCTAGAGGAAACCGTCAAGACCATTGGCGCAGGGCTAGACAAAATCTTGACCCTGTTGGCAAATGAGCCTAAGGTTGCAAACAGTGGCACGCTCATCGCCGATGGCGTAACGGGCACGGACCGCAACATCAAGTCTCTCACTGACTTCTTCCTAGCAGTCAAGAACGGCAACACGCAACGCCTAACCAAAGTGTATGGCGCAATGAAGGATATGAGCGACCTAACTGGTGCATCGGGTGGCTACCTGATTCCAGAAGAGTTCAACACCTCGCTGATGCAAGGCATTTCGCTTGCCAGCGAATTCCTACCCCTTGTGCGTGTGCAAAACGTAACCACCTCTAGCGGGCGTTATCCCATGCCAGATGTAACCGTAACCCCAACGGCTAACGTCGGACAGACTGCAAGCGCAGCTGGCACGGTATCCACCGTTAAGCCTAGCGGTTCAGCATTTACCGAAACCACCCCCGCTCTCAAGATGTTGAATTTCACCATCCACACCATCGGTGGGTTCGTAGACGTAACCAAAGAGTTGACTCAAGACAGCGCGTTCAGCATCGATCAAATGTTCAATAACCTCGCAGGCGAATCCATCCGTGCTAAGCAGGAATACGGTGTGATTCGTGGTTCTGGCGTGGGTGAATATCTTGGGTTCTTGAACGCCGATGCTGGTTTGGCAATTGATGCTGATACCGACAACACGTTCGATTACCAAGACGCTGCCGAAATCTATTCACGCTTCTTCATGATGAACAATGCCACCACGCGCTGGGTAGTAAACAACACCGCCATGCAAGACATCCTGAATATGGAGATCAGCACTGGTAGTGGAAGCGCGTTGGGCACGGTGTCTCTAAACGGGCGCACTTACATGACCTTGTTCGGTATTCCCGTGATTACCAGCCAGCACATGAGCGCAACCGATAGTTCTGGAGACATTGCCCTTGTGGACTTCAGTGCCTATATCCGCTTTGTTCGTAGCGGATTTAGCGTGTTCTATACGCCTCATCAGAAGGCAACCGAAGGGCTTGACGTATTCGTGTTTAACATCCGTGAGGATGGCAAGCCGATGTTCCCGAATAAGATCACGCTGGCAGACGGCACGACCACCGTTAGCCCATTCGTGTATAACAACGATTAGAGGTGAAATATGGAACGTGTACATGAAGCCGTAGCAATTGTTGGGAGCATCGACCCTGATGCACACACCGCAGCGACTTACCTGACTGATGCAATTGATTGTTCGGATTTCGACCAATTGTTATTCATCGTGCAGGCAGGAACACTTGGAGCATCGGCAACGCTAGACTTCAAAGTGACCGCATCAGCGACCAGCGGTGGCAGTTATACCGACATTACTGGTGCTGCGATCACGCAATTGACCAAAGCTGGCAGTGATGATTCCAAGATGTCTCTCATTTCGTTGGATGTTTCCCACGTATTGTCGGCTGGCAAGCGTTATGTCAAGGGGTCGATGACCATTGGCACAGCAACCAGCGATGCTGGTGTAATCGTGTTGGGCTATCGCCCGCACTATGCACCAGCAACCACCTATGACCTTGCCGACGTTGACGAGATCGTGGTGAAATAACAATGGCATATACGACGCTGGCAAATGTACGGGCGTATCTCAAATTCAACGCTTCGGAGACTGGTGATGACACGCTCATCACAGGTCTTATCCCATACGCGCAAATGCTCATAGACAATTACGTTGGCTATAGCTTTGAAGCGCCTTCTGACACCACGCGGTATTTTGACGCGGAGGAAGATGTTAAAGTCCTACGCCAGAACACGGTGTTTAAGGGCTTACGGGATACGTTGTTTTTTGATACCTACCTAGCGCAATTGACCAGCGTCGTGTTCACAGGCGTAACATTGCAACAGAGCGATTACGTGTTGCAACCTTCCAACAGCGCGCCGTATTATGCGCTGACTATCCTCGCAAGCTCCCCACGCTTTTGGGATTACGATGACGATCCCGAGAACGCCATAGCCGTAACAGGGCGGTGGGCTTATAGCATCACTGCCCCTGTGGCGATTAGCCAGCTGTGTATTGAACTGACTGCCTATCTATACAACCAACGTTTCACTGTCGCAGGTGAAGGTGGAGTAAGCGCCGATGGTGCGGTCATGCGCATCCCCCAGCATATCGCTATGTTTCTGGACACGTATAAGAAGGCAGTATCATGGCGTTAACCGATGTCTTGACAGGACTTGCAGGCTTTGCGGTGGTGATCGGAGCGACAACCGTCCCCGTGCAAAATGCCACCGATAGACCTATGACCCGTGTTCGCAATTCGCAATTCAGGTATCTACTTCCCCTAAGCCAAACCCGTAGCACATCCGAAAAACGCACGTTGGGTTCTGGCATGACCATCCGATACGATATTGAGGACGTGTATATCTATCGGAGCGTCAATGAGGGGAGTGGATTCGAAGGGGCAATGGCTGGGCTATTGGCATACATGACGGCTTACGACGCGGTGATCTTTGATGCTAAACCCACGACGGCGAGCCGTATCCTAACCGTTAGGATGATTCCTAGCGTTATCACGTATCCGACTGGCAGTGCAACCCAATACTTTGGCGTGCGCTGTGAGTTAGCCATAGAGGAATATGCGTAATGGAACAGAAGCACTATAGAGCCTTGACTGACATATCCCACCGCGAAACGGGCGAGGTGTTGAAGCAAGGCGAAACACGCCCCCGTGATTGGTGGTGGCACTTGACTGACTTTGAATTGCATATTGTAGTGGATGATCTAAAACTACTGGAGGAAGTAGACAATGCCCAGAATTAACATCAGTGAAGCCCTAATCAAGATGGATGCAACAGAGGGCGGTTCGGTAACGGATTACAGCAACGAAATCATGCGTGCAACCCTTGACGTAACACGCACCAATAGCCGTCATTATACGTTTGGTCTTGTATCAGGGCTTGTGACCGTAGGCAAACTTGGTGGCACGCTTACCTTGACCGTAGAAGGTAATACGGGAGCAACTTCGTTGCTCGGCGTATTGAACACCATGATGACCGATACCAGTCCCAGCACGCGCTCATTTGAGGTGTATTTGCCAAATGCCACCGCAAGTTCAGGTTCTCAAAAATACACATTTGAGGCGCATATCGTAAACCTCCAGATGGCAAACGCCGACGCTGGTGGCAACGGTGTGTCCATGCACGAGGCAACGTTCGAAGTCGACGGCGCAATCACCTTCACGAATGTGACCTAACCCATGCTCACGACGCAGACCGCCAGCAGTAAGTTGATTAGCCTTAACATCCAAACGGCAACAGGGGATGTGGAGGTTCAAATTGGCACGCTAACCGTTGGGGAGCGTGGGAAGATTATCGCCAGCGTACCAGAGCCGAAACCAGCATCGGCGCAATATGTGGACAACGGCGTAACCAAGACGAAAGTGGACGACAAGAATCCTGAATACCTCAAGGCAGTGGACGATGTCGCCTTGCAACGGAACGCGCGTTTGGTCATGGCATCGCTCATCAAGGGTGGCAACTTCCCTGAATTAGCCAACAGCGACGACACCGTAAAGGAAGAATACGCGCTCAATAACCTAGACAGCGACCTATTCTATGGTGTGCTAAGCGCGTTGGTGCAATTGCGAACCCGATTGCAGGTGACGGTCAACGCCGTAAAAGATAGCTTTTGATGGATTAGACCTGATGGAACTACGCGCCATGCGAGCGTTTGGGATTATGCCGAACCAATGGGATAACCTAGATGAGCATGAGCGCGTAACCCTGATGGCATACGAGCAACATAGATTCGAAACGCTGGCTAATCAGTTAGACCGCATGACCGATAAAGAAGCGAACACCCCCGAAGTTGTGGCAACAATCGTTGTGGAGATGATTTAGTGGCAGAGCAACATACCCTAACAGTCAAAGTGACTGGTGATTCATCCCAGCTTATTGCTGCGCTCAATAAGGCACAAGCGGAATTGGCGGAGCTTGACCGTAAAAGTAAAGGCACGTCTGACGGCTTTGAGGGCATGGGGCGCGCTGGTGGCGTTGCTGGTGGCATAATGGCAAGTTTTGCTGGTAATCTTGCATCTATTGGGTTTGCTGGAGCAATTCAAGGCGCTGCGCAACTTGGTGCGGAACTATACAACATTGGACGCGCTTCACAGGTAGCAGGCAACACATTTGCGGTGTTGCAAGGCGGTGCGGAGCAAGCGAGCGAGTCCTTAGCTATGTTGCAAGAAGCCACGAACTTCACCGTGCCTGATACCACGCTCATGAGCATTAGCAACCTCTATACGCAAATGGGGCTTGCCACCGACCCTGCGGAAGTCGCACGCCTTGCACAAATGGGCGCGGAGCTTGGTATGGCGATGGGGCAAAGTGCCGAAGAAGCCATGCGGACTTTTAGCGCGTTGCTGGCTAATCAGTCCATTGAACTCCTCGACCAGTTTGGTATCAGTAGCGGTCAAGTGCGTGAGCGCATTCAGGAATTGCAAGAAGCTAATCAGGGTTTAGCACGTGATCAAGCGTTTGTTACGGCAGTCTTAGAGATTGGTGCGGTGGCACAAGATCGCGTTAACGTTGCAATTGAAAAGAACGTTAGCTCCGTAGATAAACTGACCACGCGCTTCCAAAATTTTGCTGCGGTTGTCGGGCAAGACGTTGCTGGAGCAGTAGAAGGTTTTGCTAGTGGTCTAAATGATTTCTTTGAAGATGTAGAAAAAACTGAAGAAATCGCAGACAAAATGATGTCTGCTTTGCGTGATGTTGCTTCGCCAATTGTGCAGGATTACGCAGGATTAAACGAAATGTATTTTACTAATCTTGCATATCGTGTTGCGGCTTTAGTGGAGGAGACTGGTAGTTATCAAAAAGCCTTAATGCAACTTGAACAATCCTTTATAAAAACACCAGTCATGAATGAGCAAATTAGATTTTTAGAAGAATATGCCCAAGCCCTTGAAAGATTAAATATTAGGTCACAACGGGATATATTTTTATCAACACTTGATATGCCTACGAATGTATTCTCTGATCCACAACAGCTTCGGGCATTAGAGGCACAACAACGGCAGAGCGAGATTCTACAACAAAATATTGCTGATTTAGATGCGATTTTACTTCAAAGAGATCACATCAGTACATTGACGGGTGGTGCTGGCATTATCACAGCGGAAGAAGTTGCCTATGCGGATGAATTGGTCATCCGCATCAGACAGCTTGCTGAAGACATTGGTCAGGACAGCGATGCCGTAAAAGGTGCGCTCAAGTTTGCTGATGAATTAGAACGCGCAAGCCAGAACGCACTAAATGCCAAAAACTATATTGACAACATTGGATTAGAGACTGTATTGGGCTTGGGCTTGCCACCAGAGCAACGGCTTACTGCCGACATCCTCACAGCAGCGGGAATAGGTGGCAGGCAAGCGGAGTTTTTGACGGGGCAACGTACCATCAGTTCTGAAATGTTTGATGAGCGAGTGTTGCCACTCATACAAGCTGTTGGGGCAACGTTCGGAGAGGATGAGGCAGCGATCTTAGGTGATCGCATTGCGGATTTGATGCGTGCTGGCATTGCGCGTGGGTTAGAAAATAATCCTGTTGACTTAATTAGCTTTATCATGCGCGGTGCTGGTTACGATTTAGAATCTGGTGAAGGGCGATCTATAGTAGTACAAGCTGGTGATACCCTAAGCAGTATTGCAGCGCGTGAAGGCGTGACGGTTGAATTCCTCGCAGCGATTAACAAACTCGAAGACCCCAACATGATCCTTACAGGTTCAGAGCTGGTGGTAGAGGTCGGGGCGCGTATTACTCGCGTGTTACCGTTTACACCAGAAGATGAGGAATACTTGACGCAATCCACGCTTGACATGATTTACGGCGGTCAACCTATGACTGATGAAAATGACAAGCCCATCACGCCACTAAGCCCCATACGCGATGACGCATTAGAAACGCTGGCAACCAGTCAAGAAATCGTCACCACATTAGAGGAGCTACAGCCACCAGAACTCACGCCTGCACGCATGGGCTTGGTATCAGGTGATGTTGCGGATGTAGGGTCATTAGAGGTTGTCAACATGATCGATGCCAAGCTAAAAGAGATCAGTGGCAAGATTTACAAGGTGAATATGACAGTGGAACTTGACGCGCGTATCCGCACGGGCGCAGGGTTTAAGATCATCCCCATCACGATGGCAGAGATACAATCCGATTTGCGCGCAGCGTCTAATATTCTACGCACACCGTTGGGGCAATAGTCATGCTAAAAGTTGTGCTGGATATTGACCGCGACTACACATTTGACAACGCGCTAGATGATCTAAGCGAATACACGCTTGAAGCGTCGTGGAACTATGGCGGTGTGACCAAGTTAGGCTATGTCGGCACGTATGCGGAAATGCTCCCACCGAGCCGAAGCACCATTCGCCTTGTGGACAGTACGGGCGCGTTTAACCTCAAGAATAGTTCAGCAACCTATCACGGCAAATTGAAGCGCGGTGTCTTGGTACGCATCCAAGCCCTAAGCGTATTTGACCTCTTAGACAGCGACGGCGATACGCTGGTGGATAGCGATGGGGATACGCTTACAGACGTGTTGCAGTATAAGCAGTTAGCGGAGCATCGCATCTACAAAGTAGACGGCACGGGCAAGCTACCAGACGGCGCGCGCATGATTACCATTTACGCCGAAGACCCTACCGCCAATTGGTCGCAACAGAAATACATCGCACGCTTGCAAAAAAACGTGCGTATTGATGAGATCATCACCGACACGATAGACGACAGCACCCTGCCCTATCCCTATCCGCTATCTGGCGCGGTGGTGGATATTGCCATCGTGAATGAGAGCGCAGTGGAATACAGTAGCAACTTTATAGACTTTAATCAGGCACGCACCACCCTTGACTTTGCTGGGGATGTTGAGCCACGAGACAGCACGGTCATGGCGCATTTGGTGCAACACCTCACAGCAGAGGGTGGGGGGCGTTTGTTCTGGTCAAGGGATGCAAAGATGGTGTTCCATGACCGTTATCGGGACTTCACACAGACAACGGCGATTGACCTAACGGATGATGATATTGATGAGGCGATGGGCGAAAACGGTGCGCAGGTAGCAAACCACATCACCGTCAACTATGCCGTGCGAGAGCTGGGCACGCCTGCCACAAAGATAGCAGAGGCAACGAACCTGCCCATCAAGGTGGAGCAGGGTAGTTACCGCAACTTCCGCTTGCCGTTCCGCTCATTCACCACCGACCAGCGTATTGCCAGCGACACCGTTATCACGCCTGTGGTGGGTACGGATGTCATCTGCTACGATGGTGAAACGGGTGGCAGTGTGGACAATGACCTCATCGCCATAGGCGTGGATCGTATCGGAGCGCGTGAGATTGTATTCAGTGTCAATAACCCTAGCACTTCTGGCGACCCACGTTCCAAAGATAGATGGATACATACCCTGCAAGTGCGAGGCACGCCGTTAATCAGTTATGACCGCCAGAGCGTGGTCTTATTCGATGCCGAAAGTATTCAGGACAATGGCAAGTATCCGTTGGAACTGGATTATGCGGTGATAAACGATGCCGACTTTGCCGAATCGTTAGGGCTTTACACGCTTAAGCGGTATGCGACCCTTGTGGATACCATCGGGAGCATCACCATGACGGTGCATCTCGACAACGTGCCAGATATTTGTATGATGGACATCGGGTCTATTCTGCACATCGATAGCACACAGGAAAACGTCGATGAGGAGTTTGTGGTCATCGGTCAAGAATGGCAACTCATAGCAGACAACTCACAGCGGAGCATGGTTACGATACACGTTAAACCGCTAAACCGTGAACCCATTGCGGTGGTAAACAAAGCGGTGGTAGACTTGGTAAATGCAACAGTAGCACTATAGGAGCAAGCAATGGCAATAGGCGACACATGGGAAACAATCAACACGTATGCGTTTGTAGCAGGCGAGACCATCATCACAGCTGGTTTCCTGAACGATGCTGTGAATGACCTTCAATACCTATACAACCGTGCTGATTCAAAAGTGAACGCATGGACAGCGAACACAAACACGAACGTTACTATCACAGGTAGCACGAACGATATTTTGATAGGGTTGTCGTTTACCCTAACCCCTAGTGATGATTCTGTGATGTGCTTGTTTTTAGCAGAAGACGGGGGTTTCAGTGGCACGAGCGTAATTTATGGTTACAAAGTCAATAGTGGAGCAATCACGTATCTATCACAGGATACCAATAGTGTGCGGTTGAACATGTTTACTATCACTGGCTTAACATCAGGATCAAGCAATACCATTACGTTTTACGTCAAAAAAACGGATGCGGGCAACGCAACCCTCACAACCGCACGCGCGATTTTATGGGAGATGGCAAACTAATGATAATCGAAAAGACAGGTATTACGTCACAAACCCATGAGGCTATGCGCGTGTGGCTAGACGAAACGCACGGGTTGCATCTGATGGGGTCATCGGTATTGTGGATACAGGTTGATCGTGAAGTGAGTGATGACGAACTAACATCCATCATGGCGTTAGATGTAAGCACACTTGCCGTTACCCCAACACCGCCGACCCAACAGCAATTGTTGGCACAATTGAATCTGGAACTAGAATTACAAGCCGAAGCAATGAGCGAGATGATGGAGGTCTTAAGTGTCTTATAGCATCCTACTCAAATTGGCACAGCGTGGGCGATTCACAGCACGCCTTCGGGAGCTTGTCGTGGCTGGTATTGCTCTAGGCATTTACACCCAACAGCAGTTAGACGAACTTGACGGAGAACAATCACAGTGGCAAGCGTAAACATTGCATCTTCTGACAACATCACGGGGATACGGCTTAAAGAGCAAGCCTCATCACCGACAACGCCACCATCTGGCTACGCGCAATTGTATGTCAACACCACGCCCGCCGTGCAATTCGAGGACGATGCTGGCACGGTGCGCACGTTGTCGGATACGACGCACACGCACCCAACGTTAACCTTGACGGAGCAAGCGGCAGCACCAGCAACGCCAGCATCTGGATTTGCAGAGTTGTATGTAGACACCACGCCCGTGCTTAAATTTAAGAACGATGCTGGCACGGTTGTCACCCTATCCGATACCACGCACACGCACGCCGCAGCAGAGCAGTATCGTGACTGGGAAAC
>OGVS01000009.1_pt1 | contig 15946 bp, 18 predicted proteins | sample 1575811 | NCBI WGS metagenome assembly OGVS01 (sample SAMN07581543, study PRJEB24739) | freshwater metagenome | place: Singapore | collected 2015-04 | reverse complement strand
TCGGTTGGTGGATTAAAGCGACCAAATGTAAATGTTGCTCTGCTCATATTACTGCCTGTTGTCCTCTAAGAACTGCTGATCGAGCACGATTAAGTTTGCTAAACTCCCCACGATCTACAACCTTTAATCCTTTGGCGAAATACCCTTCTGGTCCTGATTCTTTACCACCAATAAAATGTGAATATTCTCCAGCCGCAGTCTTATTTAAACCACGTGCTAACAGATTAGTTGCTTGTTGAGTTTGGTGATGAATATCGAATGTCTTTTTAAATGCTTTAGCGTTTTTCTTTACATGTTTCAACGCAGCGTCACGAGCAGCAGCCTTTGCTTTCTTTGCTTTTTCAGTTTTAACTTTTGCAATTTCCCTTTCCCATCTATTGACTAAATGGCGAACATATCCCTGCACATTTGGCTTTTCGCCAGAATCTACAGTAGAATTCACATAAGTTCTAAGCGTTGCTTCGTGACCTGTGAGATGCTCATAAGAATGATCTCTCATTAATTTTTGAGCAGCGGCTAATCTTTCAGCAACAGCCTTACGATCTTTCGGACTTAACTTTTGTTCTTCTTTACCGATAGTATGTTTAACCAAATGAACATCTGGGTGTTCTCTAAATTCAGATTGATCCGTAATAGGTGTTGCCTTTCCGTTCTTACCCTTTAACTCGGTGTGAATTGTGATGCTGAGTTTAGATTTGGCAAGTTTTTTGCCTTCTGGAGAATTCTTATCGACGGCATACTGAATGGTGTTTGGAGTATGCGAGATCTTACCGTCGGTTTCTTCGCGAGTTTCTGGAGTGGACATAAATCCACCCTGCCATTTACCTGCTCTTTTTGGTAAAACTTTATAGCCATGCATTAGAATGGCTTTAAGAGGCTCGGCTAGATATGGCTTCTGACCATGCTGAGCATCTACATCAGAGGCTGTGTAGTTATACTTGGCGCCTGGACCCTTGTATTTTACACCAACACGACCGTCCTTTTCACGGACGATTTGAAATGACATCTTGTCATCGATTTTGCGTGTAATTGAAGTCCTTCCGAGAGCGACGCCTCGGAGAGCAGTAAGTGCTTGTTTGGCTTGTTTTTCGCCGTTGAATGTTTGATCTGAGGGATGCTCTAGATGCTGGATTCCAATGGCTTTATTCGCCTCTGTTAAGAAGGCAGAGAACCTTAACATACTTGCTCCACACTGTGGGACTACAAGTATATTTAGTAAATTTCTGCTTTAAAACGAACCAATGGCGTAGCGATCCCAATCCATTGTTTTAATTGCCTTTGAAAGTGCAACAGTAACGTCTGACATGGCTTCATAGGCTGGGATGGTGCAGGTTGAACGAGCGGCTGCAGTAACAGCCTTAAACTCTTCTGGAGTAAACCATTGTGGATTGATGCCCATAAGTTCAGCCAGTTCATGCATATTCACAGAACCTTGGTTTACTAGATTATAAGGTCCAAAAGCATTGGTTTCGACGAGATCGCACGCGACACTTACAGCCTCATCTAAATCGGTTAGTGAGTTCTCGCCAGCATCAATAAGTTTAGCATTTTTAGCGTAATTTAATACCTTAAACAAATAATTCTTAGGTTCGTTCTTACCAGTAAATGGCATACGAATACGGAACACCAATGCTTTATCGCGCAAATAAACATCAGAGACACCCTTACTTACCGAATAGATACTGCCGAAATAATTTGGGTCAGCCTCTATATCGGTAATCTCGCCTTGATAAATGCAACCACTGGAAAAATGTGCCATCTTAGTAAATTTCTTTTCGCATGCTTGGTGCAATAAAATTGGAAATACAGCGTTACCATGAATTGTTCCAGACTTATCCTTTTCGCATGCATCGACGTTTGGTGATCCTGTAACGCCAGCGCAGTTTATAACCCAAGAAAACTTATTGTTTTCAACAGCAGCAATAGCAGCATCATGCGAACAAAGTGCAGTAACATGACCACGATTAACCAACTCATTGAAAACTTTGTTTCCAGTCCAACCTCTACCAACAACTAGAATAGCCATAATTAAAACCTCGTGTGAATAAGTTTATACAAATATTTACCGTAGTCTGACTTCGCATACTTGTCAGCCTGTTGTTCAACTTGTTTCTGAGTGATCCATGCGTTTCTATATGCGATTTCCTCAGGACAGCCAATCATAGTTCCTGTTCTACGCTGAACAGAACCAACAAATACCGATGCTTCAGATAGCGACTCGAATGTACCTGTGTCGATCCAAGCCACACCACGATTTAAAATCTCAACTTTACAATCGTGCTGTTTCATATACATCTTATTAATATCAGTAATTTCTAATTCACCACGCGCCGATGGCTTAATGGCAAATGAATAATCAACAACTCGATTATCATAGAAATATAAACCAGTCACTGCATAATTGCTTGGTGCCTTGACTGGCTTTTCATGAACATCGACTGGGCTTCCGTTGTTGTCGAATTCAACAACACCAAATCGTTCTGGGTCATGGACATGATAGGCAAACAATGTCGCGCCAGTTGTATTCCAGTTGGCGTGATTAAATCTATTAATTAAATCATTTCCATAAAAAATATTATCGCCAAGAATTAATGCTACATCGCTGTTACCGATCCACTTCTCAGCAATACGAAAACATTCTGCGATACCACGAGGCTCATGCTGTACAGAATAGGTGATACTCAAGCCGAACTGAGAGCCATCACCAAGTAATCGCTGGAATTGATCGCTATCTTCTGGATTGTTGATAATCATGACGTCGCGAATACCAGCCAACATTAATGTTGTGAGTGGATAGTAAACTAATGGCTTATCATAGACAGGAAGTAATTGCTTAGATAACACTGCTGTGCATGGATACAATCTGGTTCCCATTCCACCAGCAAGAATAATTCCCTTACGCATTGTAATACTCCAAAGTTTTAGTCAATCCTTCGACGATCTTTGTTTTTGCAGACCAGCCGAGTTCTTTGAATATTTTATCTGAATTCATAGAATAACGCAAATCGTGACCTTTTCTATCAGTAACGAAATTGATCCAGTTTTGGTACATGTGCACTGGCTTGCCCATAAGATCTAGAATCAAAGTTACCATTTCCAGATTAGTAATCTCATGACCACCACCAATGTTATAACGCTCACCTGATTTAAAGTTTGCGCCGATTGTTAACAATGCTTCGCAGTGATCTTCGACGAATAACCAATCACGAACATTAGCACCTTTACCATAAACTGGAATGGGTGTATTATTTTTAATATTCCGAATGATTGTAGGAATAAACTTCTCAGCATGCTGCCGAGGACCATAGTTGTTGGAACAATTGGTAACTACAGCATCAATCTTATGTGTGTTTACATATGCGCGAACAAGATGGTCGCTGGCTGCTTTGGTGGCAGAATATGGATTACGTGGATCGTATGGTGTTGTTTCGGTAAATGATGGGTCGTCTGGATTTAAACTTCCATATACCTCATCAGTAGAAACATGAACTAGTTTTCCACCATGCTTTTTAATACACTTTAAAATATTGTGAGTGCCAGTAATATTAGTGCTGAGGAAATCATCGTCCCCAGCAATAGAATTATCAACGTGAGACTCAGCAGCGAAATGGAAAGTAATTTCTGGTTCATAGTCTTGATACATGTAATCCAAGGCTGTAAGATCGCGAATGTCGACTTTCTTAATGTTAAGTCGCCAATCTTCGTAGAATCCATTTAAGTTGCTACCATTAGCAGCATATGAGAAATTGTCGATAACAACAATTTCATCTGAAGGATATTTTTGTAGGTGAGAGGTTACAAAATTAGAACCTATAAATCCCAAACCACCAGTCACAAAAGTTGTCATAAAACCTCAATTATAAAAAGCAGTCAATATTTACTTGCCTGTTTACTATAGCAACACTGGTTTCCCCAGAGCAAGGTCCAATGTTGTATGGGGAATTTTTAGATTTAGGTACGCTAAAAGATAATTCAAATGTGTATTGAAAATTACCACCACCCTTCGCCTGAACTCTTGCGCGATACTTTACATTCGCAGCATCACCAAACGATGGAACGTGTGGAATACCCTTCGCCGAACAGTTTTTATTTATGCCTGCTGGATCTAGCGTACCGAATCTATAAAATCCATTTGTTCCAACGTTCACATAATAGGTATCTTTCATTGCATAATATTCTGAGATAACAGAGCCATCTAGTTCTTCATTTATTTCAGGAAACTTTCGTTGTTCAGACTCAATAATTGCATCTTTTTCTGCACGTGTTTTTGCATTCTTTAATCGTAATGCTAACATCTTTTCGCTTTTGTTTACACTATTGACATTAGCATGTTTAATTGGTATGTCGACCCACTTTTTATTTACTTTAGCCAGTGCACCTGAAGATTTCGCTAGGTCTGCTAAAAATTGTTTTTCTGGATTGCCAGAAACATCATCAAAGTGCCATTTACCACGAGTCCATTTTAATACAAGTGACCCACCAGATGCAGCAGTAATCTTCAACTCAACATTAATCTTCTTTTTTTCCCAGAGCATCTCTAGGTCTGCAGATTTACTTGTCGCGCCAGCAGGATTAAAGTCAGGTGAAACCAATCCTTTTTTCTTTAAAAAGGATGCAACATTTTTTTCGTACTTAAATCCTTGTTGCGCCTGTTTATCCGCAGCCATTTTTATAAACCTTTTTTAGAAATCGTTTCCAGACTTTGGGGTCTCGTTTGCGAAAGTGCTTACGATACATAAACACTGCTTCAGACTCGCGCCAGTCTATTCGATGAGCAATTCTTAATCTATTTATATCTAACTTTTCAGCCTGAGTCTCATAGGCATGGGCATCGATTTCATCAGGATTACCATAATAATGCAATTTTAATCTATCGCGTTCACCCTTTTTTGTATTGTATTGTTTTGTATGGACATAACCACGTCCACGTTGCTGACGTTTGTGCCGATATTCGTGATGAATGGTGCGGATAATTTTTAGAGCCAGATTCTTGGCGCATTCCTCAGATATAATTGCACGTTTTGAATCTGCGGGAAAGGATAATGTAATAAGAATATTCTCAGGTATCATTGACATTATTCTTGGACAATAATGACCAGAAACTATCACTGAATGATCATCATAATACTCACCGATAAATTTATCTGACGTGAAGTAAATGATCCCCTTTTTGAACTGCTTGTTCAATCCACGAATAATAGAAGGAATGTGCTTATCGCCCACCCATGTAGGAATGAGTTTGTTCACTTTCTTTTCTATTTTTTCTAATTTCATACCTTTAAATTCTTAAACTTATCTGTGCTTTTTCCTCGATCAAACACTGGTTTTGACTCAGCCTCTTTCATAACAGCATCTTGCGCTTTCTGTTCAAGATCATAAAGTTTCATCTTACCACGATCAATGCCAATCGTAAATCGCTTGTGAAGGTTTGGGTCGTTATATCGATTCTTCAACTGCTTCACGAGAATTTGATTTAATTGTTGTAATTCCTCTGTGCTAACGAGTGCAAACATGAAGTCAGCAGTAGCAGGTAAACCAAAAGACTCGGAAGTATCTTCCAGACCAGGGTCTGAATTCGAAAAGCCCGACCTTGTCGTCTGAGTTGCGGAGACAATCGGCACGTTATTTTCGACGGCAAGCCCACGGAGTTCTTCCGCGATCGCTTTGATGTAGGTGTATGAGTTAACATTTGCGCCAGCCTTGATTCTTGCAGATGCACAAATATTTAGATAATCTACAAAGATAATATCTGGACGGAAGTTCTTCTTTAGTGCCAAGTCATTGATCAACGCACGGAAGTGAGCAGGGTTGGCTGACGCAGTTGGATACTCTTTGATGATCAACTTACCCTTAACCTTTTCTTTGAGTTTACCCATACGTCTTTCATACATGTCTTTTGTCATGTTCATGAGATCTTCAAGAGAGACGTTCAAAAGATTAGCGTCGATACGCTCAGCGATCTTCTCTTCAGCCATTTCTAGAGTAATGTAAAGAACGTTGTAGTTTTGAACCAAGCAACTAGCAGCCACATGGCACATAAACAGAGACTTGCCGACGCCAGTACCTGCAAGAGCAATGTTAAGGGTCTTTTGCGGCAATCCTCCCTTAGTAATCTTGTTGAAGTATTCAAGATCAAATGGGATTCTTTTCTCGATACGATGATAGAAATCATACCGATCAGCGTAATTATCCAAAAAGTCGTGACCAATGTGAGGATCGAAACTAACCCCCAGAGCATCAGAAAGGAGAGCAGGAATGCTTCCTTTACCACGAGCAGGGTCTTTGCCGTCAAGAATCTGAATGGAATCCATGATAGCATTATATACAGCCTTCTCTTGACAGAATTTTTCTGTCGTATCGAGAAGCCACTCGAGTTTTTGTTCTGATTTGTCATTAGCCACTTCCTTGAGCAGTTCTAATGACTTATTTAACTCACCTTCTGTGAGTTTGGTAGATTCTTTAAGACTGATCTCCAGTGCCGCTATCGGCGGCAGACTGTTGTACTTCAGAATGAACTTTTTTACTTCTTCGAACAGTTTTCTTTCGTGGCTTTCGCTGAGGTACTCGCTCTTCAAAAACGGTAAGGACTTCCTCATGAACGGTTCGTTCTGAATCAGATTCGACAAGATCAGTGTTTCTGTTTTCATCTTGTTCCTTTATTGCATTATTAATTGAGTTATTAATTATACTACGAAAAACATCTGCAGCAAAATTTTTAAATCTATTGCTATCAACATTGCATAAATTTGGATTAGCAATTACTGAAAAGTCATAAGACATTTCTAAATCACTGGACATATGGATGTTAGTATATTCAACAATTACGCCAGGATATCTTTTAAGATATTTAACAGCCATGGCATCTTTGTTGCTCATGTCAAACATGAACTCATATTGTTCGCCATATCTCATAAAACGACTGGCATACCAAAATCTAAAATTTGCTGCTAAATTATCAAACATCTTCTTCCTGCGCCTCAGTCGAAATGGCACCAAACGAATAGTTTTCTCGAACCCAATCTTTAAAGGTTTCATTTGCTAAAATTTGATTCCAAAATTCTGAACTATCGGTATCGGCAAGTCGCCACTTCTTGGATTCAACTTCACCAGTGTCAGTGTTTACACGTGAATACCAACCATTACTTGGTTTGATTACATGACCTGACTCAAGTGCCATATCCAAAAGACCACTGTAACGAGAAACACCACCATCGAAGCGAACTGTGACAGGGATACGTGCCTTTTCTCTAACATAACGTGACTTCTCCACATTGATGATATAGTTATATCCTACCAGGTCGGCACCATCTTTTTCTTGTTGACGACCGAGAATGTAAATGTTATCGGCAGAGTAATAGGAGCCTGTTCCGCCGCCGACGATGGCTTTTGGAAACATTCCGATTTCCATATAAGTGTGATTGACCACAACCATCGGGATATCCTTCAGCGTAAGGTGCGGAGTGACCATACGGAACAGGGATTTGATTTGCTTCGCACGAGTCATGTCCGCAGCCGATTTCTGCTCAATGGCATCTTCAACTTCTTTCTTAGAAGCAAGATTGCCGATTGAATCAATCAGAATCATCACGCGATCACCACGCTCAATGTTGGTCAACTGATTCATGATGTCGAACTTTAACTGCTCAACATCAGTAATAGGAGTGTGAACAACACGCTCCTTATCAATACCGAAGTTCTCGAAATAAGATTGCGGAGTACCAAACTCAGAATCATAGAATAAAATTACAGCGTCAGGATACTTGTCCTGATATGCTTTTGCCATGATCAAACTAAAGGCAGTCTTGAAATGCTTAGACGGACCAGCCCACATTGTAAGACCAGGAGTAAAGCCACCATCAAGAGAACCTGAGAGGGCAACGTTGACCGCAGGAATCATTGTTTGAATCATATCTTTCTCTTCAAAGAAGATTGAACGAGAAAGAATTGCGGTATCCTTAATTGTTGAATTTTTCTTGAGTTTATCTAATAGGCTCATGGTAGTATCCTTTGTTAAGATTCATATATTATAGTATAAACGGAAATAAAAAGCAACTATGCAAAGAAGTCTTCTAATGAATTTACTGCCTCAGTTTTCCAATTAATTGTAGACAGAATAATATCCAAGGGTTCAAGAAATGATTTCTCAAACTGCAAGTCATGGTCGATATATTGGTCAGCCTCAAGTTGCTTTGGAATGCCAGACAAAAACGCAAGAGTGTTGTTGTTAAATATATTTGGCTGCTTCAAATACACAAACTTAATCTTCTCGCCTTCTTGAATCAACTGATAACGCTTGGTCAATTTCATTTCTCGCAGAAAATGATTGTAAACTAGCGCACCCTTAACATGAATCGGTGTGCCTTTTTTGAAAATATTGCTTTCATCTGAGTATTCTTTTAATCCATTCACGCTGCGAGGAAACGCAATATCTTCAACAGGCAATTTTCTAAACTCCTTGCGAAAATTATCTATGAACTTGTGAAGGTCAGTCTCCTTCTTCGTCATAATGATATCAATTGCTTCTTTAATCTTTGCACGACAAGCAGATGGTGTTGAAGATTTAACAGCCTCAAGACCCATTATCTTGAGTTTTGGTTTCGCATACGCCACACCCTCGCTGTCGTAGACGTTTAAAATATATCGCTTCTTCGCAGTCCAGATTGCTTTGTTAGCCAGCGACTCACGCTTCATTTCCATGCGTTGTTGATATGCATTCACATAGTCAGCGAGTTCTTGATAGGATTCATCAATAAATGGCTGAATCTTTTCCTCACAAACTTTGTCCATGAACTTAATAACTTTCTTTGTGTCTTTGGCGTCAGGATATAATTTCTCAACCAGTGGACCAAGATTTAGATAGATTGAATCGGTATCTGATGCAATAACATAATCTTCGTTACCAGTCTTCAACAAAAGATTCATATACTTGTTAATCTTTTGCTCAATCCAACGAATAGATAACTGACCTGCTGTGGTAATACCTTCGGCGATACGAATATCAAAGAAGCGGAAGTATTGATTACCCAGCGCACCGTAAGCAGAATTCAATGTAACCTTTTTAGCCAACTGCAGGTTATTGTATCGAGCTACTTGCTTCTCGAGATACTCAACTTGATTCTTATCTTCCAGTACTGTCTCAATCTTCTTCTTTGCTTCGAGTGCCAATTTCTTATAGCGTGTACGATCTTTGTACATCGTATCCATAATCTCAGGCATAACACCCTGCTGCTTCACACTAAACATCTGACCATTCGGTGTTAGAGTCACACCAAAGTCTTTTAGTGGAGATGTATCAATACGTTGATGAAGTAGTGTGTCAACCTCAATCTTACGGTTGCCTATAAACTGTTTGATGTCATCGCTGTACTTCGCTGGTTCAACAAGAGTTTCCATCGAGATATTATACTGCATGATCAAGTGCGGATACAGACTGTTCAAGTCAAACGAAGCAACCCACTGGTGCATACCGAGGATCGGATCCTTGACATACGCACCCTCATACGCACCTCGTTTGTCACCACGCTTCATTTGTGGGATGACAATCTTTTTCTTCAGCAGATAATTATAAACAATCGCGTCCCACATGCGCACTTGCGTGAACACATCATCGTAATTGACTTTGTTATCATAGGCAAGAGTCAAAGCCAACTCAATCAACTTCATCTTGTCTTCGAGTTTCTCAACAAGTTCTACGTCCTTGATGTTATACTCAATGAATTTTTGATAGTCCTGTTTATACAGTTGATGTAAAGTTTCGTATTCACTAAAATCCAGTTTCTTTAAACCCAACTCAACGTGGGCAATGTTATCAAGGCGATAAGACTCTTGCTGCGAATAGGTAAACTTTCGATAGAGTTCTAGATAGTCGAGAGTGGCTATACCATCAATATCATAAATGGTGTGCTCGCGATTCATGATATATGCTTCGCGTTTGTTTAGACGATTCCATGGCGAGAGTTTCTTGGCTTCTTCATTGCCAAGAAGTTTGGTGATGCGATTTACAAGGTACGGAATATCGAATGTCTTAATATTCCAACCACTGATGACATCAGGATAAAATCTAGTCCAAAGATCTAGGAATCTTTTAATTAAATCTAGTTCGTCACGGCAATGAGCGTAACCAACATCGTCACGATGCTTGTTATAATCACCACAACCAAATACGAAATAATTTCCTTTAATTTTGATAGTGATGGCAGTGATTGCTTCGTTGGCGTCTTTTGGTTCTGGAAACCCAGATTCTGAGCCAACTTCGATGTCGAGATAAGCGACAATAACTTTGTTAATGTCCCAAAGAATATCATCAGGATAATCGTCAGCAATGAAAGCATACTCGTAGCGATTATTGCCAAAAACAGGAAAATTGTCGACACTTTCATACCTCTGAAGAAATTCGCGACACTCTGGAATAGTCCCTGGTTGAATTGACTTGACGTTTTCGCCAGCAAGTGTTTTATACTCGCTGGCTTCCTGACTTAAAAGATAAAACGTCGGACGATATTCGATCTTGCGTCGAACACGCTTGTCGTTCTCTACGCCTCTGAACAATATATAACGCCCAGAAACGCAAATGTTTGTATAAAAGTCAGACAAGTTTTAACCTGTAATCAATTGCCTTGGTGGCACAACAATTCCTGCGCCGAAGATTTGATTATAACCGTTTTTCACTTCATCCGCAACTTCTGCGATGACAAGAATATGATTTTTGTTGATTGTGAATGGTGGATTGCTTGCTTGCATCCATGGCATAAAACCCAAAATTGGTGCGCCATCCTTACCACGTTGAAGAACGCAAGCAACAGGATTAGTGAATGTGACTTCAGTATCACTTTCCTCTTCGACGTCTACAACTAATTCCTCTCCATTTACGAGTTTGAGTGCTTTGATTGTCATTTGTATGTACCTTTGTATAATTTTCTAGAAATCTTTTTTTGTTGATGACTTGAGGAATTCCATTTTTGTATAGAATTCCATGAGCCATCACCCATGTGTCATTTTTAACTTTTATCAACCAACCATTGAATTCTTTAATTTCGAGTTTTTTAGAAACAAAATAATCTCGAAGATTAGAAAGAGAATCCATTAATCTTCACCACCACCAGTTTCCATAGCCTGACGTTTTAATTTAAATCCAACATGATTTGCATGGGCTTGAATAAACTGACGCTTCAATACTCCATGTTCATGATTGTCTCTAGTCCATCCATTCGTTTGCGACATAGCAAGCATGCGCTTATATTGGCGCGGAAGTTTTGCGTTATAAAAATCACTACGATTAGCCATTTAATAATTCCTCACACTTTTTCCAAAAATGTTCTTGTTGACCTTCTACTCTAATCTGAAAATTATGCCAGAATAGATCACCTTCAACTTCGTTGCCATATGTAGTCCCAAGAGCATAATTAGGCAACCCATTTTCTAATGTCCAATATGGGCGACGATCCGTTTCCCAATCATAACGATAAACATCTCTATCATACCTGACTGGTGGAACAAAGTCAACTGAAACACCATTCGCTTCTGCTGCATAAGTGTATTGTTCAGCAACATCACCACGAGTTGTTTCTATTGCTGATGGTCGACCAATTTTATCAAAGTTTGTCGCACTCAACGCTAATGCTGATGGGGCTGCAAACAAATGATTATTGTTGTTGATGTGCCCAGAACGCTGCGCGTTACCGATCAAAGAACCTTCTGATGCTCTGGTGAGATATACTTCAATGGCATTTTGACTTACAGGAATACAATCAATGTCCAAGAATAACACAACATCAAAATCTAATTCTTTTTTGATGGTCTGATCTTTTAATGTGGATACCATTTGTCCATTTAATGACCAAACGTAATCCATAAACATTCCGTGAGGAATCTGACCTCTGATAACAATGTGCTGCAAATTTAATGGATTAAATTTCTTTACAACTTCTTGCTGTAACTTCACTGTTTTAGGGTGAATGTTTGGCATAAAGTAAGATGCAATGCATGCTTTCATATTATTTACTCTGATGTGCTTCGAAGACTCGCTTACGAAGACTGCTAGAACTAAAACTATGGTCGCGACTGTTGAATATTAATTCAATACCACGTCGTTCGCAGATAGCACGACCAGTAAACTCTTTCTCCATGTATTCTACACCTAAAATACGAACATTAATCGGAAGAGTTAAGAGTATATCTTCGACATCACGCTCAGTATTGTAGACAATAATTTCATCTACAAAACGAACAGCACTCAAACTGATCTGACGTTCTACGATTGATTGAATTGGTGGATTTTTGTCAGGTCTATCAACGCTGGCATTATTCTGTAATCCACAAATTAAATAATCACAATGCTGTTTGGCTTCGGCTAACATTGTAACATGACCTGCATGCAACAGATCAAACTGCGAGAACGTAATGCCGATCTTTAGACCTTGTTTCTTTAGGTCGTTAAGTTTATCTAGAATCATATAACTGAGTGTAAAATAATTCCGTGAACATATTCTACTATACCATAATCATTGCTGGGGACATAGAAATGCAGCAACGAATCATGACGATGTTCAGTTCTAAGTTTATTATCGGAATCAAATCCAGATAGCGTCACCATGTCATATTTTCCTGAGCAGAACTCGGCAGCATTTAAGATATTCCGAGAATTACCAGAAGATGAGATCAGAATAACTAGTGATTTTGGCTCTACGAATTGCTTCAAGAATTCTGTATAAGCATTTTCCCATCCATAGTCGTTTGCATAACAGGTGAGTCGCGAAGAATCGCAAAAGCAAATGGCTTTCTTACCTAATGCTTTTGTGTAATCTTGAGCAACGTGACCTGTAATTGCGTTGCTACCACCATTACCCAAAAGGATAATATGTTCATGATCGCGAATTACTGTTTTGAGATGTTCTAGATCAATAGGGTCTATGAGATCTAGGCATAGTTTAAGTTCTTGTAAATTCATTTGTTAAATTAATATATTTCAATCCAGTTTCAGAAATGCTAATTTTATTACAACGCTCATACTCCCTTTCTAAACAGGAGTTTTTACGAGAGAAGATTAAAAAGTAGCCACCATTTCCAGCACCGCATAATTTATGCGAGAGAACTAAATCATCATAACTTAATTTTCTATCTAAGTCAACTAATACCTCATTTTCACAGATTAGTTTGCTGGTTCCCTTTTTAGTTTCCCAAGATCGTTTCATAATCTTGTTAAACTCATATACGTTACAATTATTGATTGCTGCTTCTAGAGCATCTACGTCATCTAACAACGGTAACAGTTTGTCAATGTCTAGACTTTCAAGAACTGTAGTTGAGTTGCGTAACACACCTGTATATAGTAGATGAATGTCCATGTAGTCAAATATCTTTGTGTTGAGATATTTGATTTCTGGGTCCGAGTTTCTATAAAAATTGATACGTTTCAATCCACCCATACTTCCGTAGAAATCTTGTTGCCCGACCAACGGATTAAACTTGCGCTCAATTTTCTCAGCAATCTTACATACCTCAAACTCAGTAATGGGGACATTACGCCCAACATGAAGTGCTTTTATCAATGCCTGTAGATATGAGGAAGATGCAGCCAGACCAGAACCAGCCGAATAGATATCTGAGACTAAAGAACAATTGATTCGTTCAACTTTAAAATAATCAAAACAATGACGAACCATTTCGTTTTGTATTTGCGAAATTTCTTTTACAGTCTCGCGTTTAGAATAACTAATGTTATAGTTTTCGTCAATGGTATTAATACCAAACACATCACGATGAATTGTGATATACGTGCGTAACGAAGAAGGAAAACTAATAACAGAACCATGTCCATATTTTTCGATGAAGTGTGGGTGGTCTGTAGAACCACCTACCAGAGAAATTCGCAATGGACATGATGTTACTATCATACTTTCTTTTTACATGCAAATAATTCGTGATGATCTTTAGGATGTCCTCTGTTTGAGTGCGAGAACGGAAACTCTACAGTCACAAAATGTTCAGATAACTTCGTTTCCCACCACTCTCTATTATGCATAGATTTATGATAGTTTAAATTTTTTGGTGTATTTTTTGAGTTTTTATTTCTTGGTGATGAACTTTGATGTATGCTATTTACGAACAATCCATCTGATAGAAGATGTTTATTTACCATATTAAAATAAAAATCTAAATCTTGATCGTTAAAATGCTCAATAACATCAAAACAAGTTATCAAATCGAATTGTAATAATTTCCCATCTTCGAATATGGAATATTCTTTTGTTACATCGCATGTAAATAGAATAGTGTTACCATACTCTTTCCAATTGTGTAATCCTGCTGGTTCTATACCAACTTCTTCAATCATTTCAGGTCTAATGTTTAGACAATGATCTGATCCTTCTAGACCAACTGCTTTGTTGCCTTTTTTGTGCATATGGGTAATTAGTTCTCCACCAGCACATCCTAAATCTAAAATGCTAATTTTTCTGTTAAAGTGTTCTTCAACAGAACGAACGAAATCTTCGTTTAAATTATTGTCATAGTAGATTCCTTCTGGGTGTTTGTGGTCATCAGAATCTATTGCTACAGGGTTGTTTGTTTGTAATGTTATCATTGTTCTTCCATATATTCTGGGAAATAACGCACGAAAACATCATTTCTTGTGTCGCGAACTGTTTAAATTCTCTCTCTAATTTCTTTATAGAAATTCCAAGCCAAAGGAACAAAACAAACCCTATCTACTTGTTGATTTAACAGATCAATGGATTTGATGGGGATGTTCATTCCTGGTGTTAGATAGTCCCACTTCATATAGTTATCATCGATAATATAATCGAGTTCTAATTGAATGTAATTTAGGAGTGTGTTGCCCTTTGCTGCAGCACCATAGCCTATTAATGCATATCCTTCATTACGAAAGCGAGTTAAATTTTCAATCAACTTGAGTTTTGTTTCTTCTGCTTTAGCGGCGAAGGCATGATACTTTTCTTCAGTGTATATACCAGCAGCAGTTTCAGAGAAAATAAGATTGTTTAAATCGATTTCATCGCACGGAGTTCTGGTGAGCGAAAACAAAAAAGACTTGCTATGGATGTCTGTCTTAACAATACTAGAAACATACAAACCATGATTACGTGCAAGTTTGCGAATAGATTTACCAGTGAAGTATGATGAGTGCTCATGATAGATAACATCAAACTCATTGTTTACGAACATATCGCACTGAGAAGTCTGGATAAAAATACTACCAGTATCTGACAATACGTTTACACATGATGCGATAAAATCGTTCGGATCCTGAACGTGAGGGAGAACATGAAATGCCATGACCAAGTCGAACTTACCACGCTCACTCAGAAGTTTATCTGAGAACGGACGATCCCAATAGTCAACATAAACATCAAGACCACGCTGCTCAGACAACTCACGAATATTCTTGGCAGGGTCGACGCCAACTGATTCGATGCCGCGATCTTTGAACATCTCCAACAGCAAGCCAGAGTTACAAGCAATCTCTAGGACATTTTTTGGCTGGACTTTTGAAAGAATATAATCTGTAGTCCACTCAAAGTAATCGGTTAGCGTTTTGCTGGTGTCAGAGATGTAGAGATAGTGCTCAAACATCTCAGCAGGTTCAACCGAGACTGACAACTGCGAATGCCAGCAATCTTTACAGAGACGCATCTGAAGTGGATATTTCTTAAGTGCCTCGCCCTTGTGGTAGGAATTAGCCAGTGGTTGGTCGGTCAAATCTAGATAATCTACAAGATTAGCTGAGTTACAAACCAGACACGAATCATTATGTTTAGTTGTCATACCGAATCTCTCCTACCCCACTTGTCGTCAAATGGTTGGTCTAATATAGATTGAACAATAGATTCAACTGTTGATTCAAACTCAAAGTTGAATGTCTTTTTAAATTTATCAGAAGAAATAGTAAAGTCATAAGTTGGGCTGGTTCCTTTATCAATCAATGGAA
>OGVS01000008.1_pt1 | contig 16109 bp, 17 predicted proteins | sample 1575811 | NCBI WGS metagenome assembly OGVS01 (sample SAMN07581543, study PRJEB24739) | freshwater metagenome | place: Singapore | collected 2015-04 | reverse complement strand
AACGGCACAGTCAGAAGGAGGAGGGAGTGCAAGAACGGGCATAAGTTCACCACATACGAACTGAACGCCGAGATACTTGCCACTTCCGGCATCCTAAAACTGTCAGACGCAAACAGGATGCAGGCCGCTGTGAGGGAAATGATGTCCATGATACCTTGAACAAAAGCACCTGGTGCGGACGGATCCGCTACGATATCTGCCGCTGTGGCTAGATAATAATCGTCTTGAACCACATTGACACCATTCACTTCTTTGAGTGAACCCATGCCACGTGAAGAAACTCCAAGAGTAGCACCACCTTCCATAAGGGATTTGGCGATTTTACCCATTGGTGTTTCAAGAATTTTTGCCTTACCAACGAAAACATTACCCTCTTGTTTGAGGTTTGTAATAAGATGCGAAACGCGATCTAGATTAATCGATGGTGAATCTGGATGACCTAATTCGCCGAATGCGCGGTTCTTTTGAACATATTCTTCATTATAACGCTCAACTTCGCGCTTTAGCGTATCGGTCTTATACAAACGACCATTTTTATTCTTGGCTTCAGCCACTAGGAATGGACCCTGAATGTAAAGAGTCTTAACACCGTTCTTTTCTTCGGTGATTAACTTTACTTCTTCGATGGTTTCTGTTATTAATTTCATTTTAACCCCAATGCCTTTCTTCGGCGTAGTGATCTCTTTCTTTTAATCAACGCACGAGCTGCCTTTGCTTTGCGTTTGATTTTTGCTTTACGTTGAGAGATTCTTCTTTTTAATCTCTCGGCTGAAGTCATACGAGTCACCTTACCACCACGAATTGTATAACCCTTAACTGCGGAAAACTTTTTTCTTCTTTGTACAGTAACTTTACCCTTAACTGTTCTTACACGAGCACGGATTAGTTTTGTGCGACCCATGCGCACAACATTACGATTGCGCTTTACAGCTTCTGATATAATTTTTCTAACTGTTTGCGATACGATACTCATTTTTTATTAATTGTAAAATCGACTTTACTTAATGCGAAATGTGCTGCTTTAGTAAATCCTTTTGGTTCTTTTAACATATCAGCAAATTTCTTTTGATTTTCTGGATTTAATGCACCATGTACCATATGAATTGCTTTAGCAGCACCGTGACTTACTTTTAGTTTAGAACCGTCGTCAAACTTCATATGTTTTGCTGTAGATTTTGGATTTTCTTCTTGAGCATATTTTGCAACTTGCTCTAAACTCTCCATTATTTCCTCAGCTTCTTCAGAAACACCGATTAATTCTTTTTCAGGACCAGCAGAAGCATATGGAACTGTAAATGATAATCCTAGTTTTTCATTAAAGTATAAAGCAACACGTTTTCCGTCTGGAAAAATTCTAACGCCACGACGTTTTAGCACCAATATCATTGGTGGGTCGCTAAATGTTGCTTCGGTGATATAATCATCGCGAGAAATTTCGTAACCATTCATAAGATTACGACGAACAGCTGCTGTAGATTGTTGAGAACCGAGAGCTGCTGCAGCTGTAGATTGATAGTAACGATTTAAAACATCGCGTTGATTGCGCGGCAATTTAGCAACGTCACCAACTTTTGCGTGACGCGCCATTGCAATTTTAAGTGCAGGCAACTCACTGGTTTTCATCAAACCAGCACGAACAAGCTGAGCGATACGCTGTGCTTGTGTTCTATTCTGCGCTTGTTGCGACCTCTGCTGCTGGTTCGGCGTTGGCGTCTGTTGTGCTGCCATCGCTGCTTCCGTCAACTTCGATCGTAGGTTCTGTAGTTTCATCAGATGTTTCTTCTGTACCGAGTAAATTTGATGCGATTTCTACTTTTTTAATTTCTAATGCGTCAGTGACTTTAGCAGCCATTGTTTGCTGAAATGCTGCAGCAACTGCTTCTTTATCACCTGACAATGCTAAATTCACGAGATCTACTGTATTCATAACTACTCCAATTATTTAGTTAATTGCGAATTAAATGCTTGGTTTAAATCCATTGCTTCAGGAGCTGGTGCTGTTGCACCAGGAACATTTGTTGCTCCAACTGCCATAGGTAATTCTGGCTCTTCTGCTCTGTCAACTTCAATCTGACCAGCAATTTCTTCAATTTCTTCTTCGTTCATATGCAACACTTTCTTACGAATCCAATCTTTGGAGAAGTATACACCCACATATGGATCAATCTGTTGCATAATCTGTAATCTTGTTGTTAATAACTCTGCATCTCTTAATTCTGCAAAGTTATTATCTTTGAGGAAGTCGTAGTGAATTTTTTGTTTTAGTTCATTCCACTCATCTACAGAGCAAATGCCCTTGAGTGCTAATTGGCGTTCCATAAGTTCATCAAACATTAATGTAAATTTGCTGCGAAGACGCTCGATAAACTTCATAAATTTTAATTCGTCACGAGTGATTTCTGATGCGCGACCAAGACTAAATCCTGTTGCGCTTTCTAGTCTTGAAACAGGAACGTTCAATGACTTGTATAGTTTCTGTTCGAAATACTTAACGTCGGCAAGTTCACCAAGATTTTCGCCAGCTGGTAGCGTAGTAATTTCTGTTGATTTACCTTCGCCGCGACGTGGAATCCAAAAGTCTTCCATCATTGACATAAACTTACGATCGTCTTTAACTTCGCCTGTAGAAGAATCATAGACAACCTTGTTACGGAACTTCGTCATAATATCACGTAGATATTGTTCTGACTTAATCTTCGGCATGTTACCAACGTCGATATAAAACACACGACGTTCTGGCGCACGAGAAATGCGGTAAATAACAATCGCATCTTCGACCATGCGTAATTGATTGAGTGGTTTAATTGCCTTATGTAGATAAGACAATACCATTTGACGTTTTGGATCCATCAACCCAGAATTCACATTTACAACTGCATCAACAGCAATTTTAACACCAGCATCTGTTGGTGAAGAAACAAATGTTTGTCCTAGTGTTGTTGCCTTGTCATTGTACACATAAAATTCTCTCGCGCCTGTAATAACTTCAATACCAGTGCGCGGATCTTTTTTCTTATCGAGAACACGGACTTTTTTAATCTTACGTGGATCAAGATATACTAGTTCGCGAATACCAAGTTTAGGTTGTTTTTCATCGATAAGAACTTGATAATACAAACGACCATCGATGTACCAGCGACGAAAAACGTCATTACCATTATTGGAGAAATCTAATAGGCGCAAAACCTCATCGAACTCTGCGCGAATCATATCTTTAATATTTTCTGGTTGGTCTAGATCATCAAGAATAATCGTGACGGATTTACCTTTTTCGTCATGAACAACTGATTCGTTGACGATGTCGTCAATAGCCGACTCGAGTTCTGGCTGCATTGACATCTCACGATAGCGCGTGATAAGATCGTTTTCGTTTTTAAAGGAAGATTCGAGATCTAGATAAGTGCCAAAATATCCACCAGCAGTAACAGTCACTGCACCGTCATCTGTAGTTGGTGCAGTGACCGCTGGTTGTATTTGTTCTGTTGGCTTTCCACGGACTATCTGGAATCCGAAGAGATTAATTCCTGCCATATACTAACTCCATGATATAAAAGCGACCAAAATGATCAGACCACAGCTTCGGCAGCAGCTTCCCACCATTGATAAGCAAACGTCACTGAGTATTCTTCGATCGAATCATTGTTGCCCCAATCTAGATCGATTGGTGCGAGGTCATTTGGGAACATTCCAATAAACTTGTAAGACTTAATAATCTTACCTGTTTTGCCGTAGTGTTTAACAAACGCATCAGTACCATAAGAAATTGGTGTTGCGGCTGATGCAGAGCGAGTATTAAAACGATGCGAATTAATTCCATTCATCCAACGCTCGAATGCATTACGAACAACGAAATCTTCGTCGTTCAATACTGTTACTGTCCAATCAGCAAATGTACGATTGCCAGCAAACTTCACTTCGCGACCGAAGTATTGTACTGGCACCACACCGACTGTTGATCCTGGAATCTGGGCAGTTTTACAAACGAAACGCAGTTTTCTTGCTGCGTTTCCTGGTAGCGCAAAGAATGGAAAGTTCATCTCGACTTCAAAGAGATTAGCGCGAGCGCCATCAAACTGCATTTGAGAACGAAATTCAGATACATTAAAAGCCATTGTATTCTCCTGACTTTATCCTATTCTATTTATTAGAAGCGTCCAACGATTTCGTCGAATGCTACGCCACTGCGAACAGCGACGAAGTTCAACTGGATAAAGTTTACGCTTCTTGCTGGTTTGATGTAGATATCGCCAATAAATTCGTTGCGATCGATAACTCCTGGTGTATTGTTTGTTTCGTCACATACAACACGGAAATCATAGATACCACGACGACCCTGAACATCTCTTAGGAATGGTTCTACAAGTGCTACGAATTGTGCTCTTGTAAATTCATCATTGAATTCAAAGAGGCTTGAACGAGCAGCTGCAGAAATTGCTTTCTCAAGAACGATAAACAAGCGACGAACATTGATACGATCAAATGCGCTTGGGCGACCCTGTAGTGTTTTGTCTCCGAAGAGAACAGTTCCTTCACCTGGGAAGGCAACTACTGGGTTAACACCACCCTTGTATAGTGTATCGCGTTCTGCTTGAGTTGGATTTAATGCCAACTTGACTAGATTGCGAATCTGACCGCGATTTAGACCAGCTGGTGAGAACCAAGGATCACGTTGTAGATCTGTACGCACGCAAAGACCCGCGACGTCAGCATTGAGTGGAACCCAGCGATAAACGTCGTTGTACTTGTCGTACTGATACTTCCAACCTGAGTCCATCACACCGTAAGATGTGTCGGTTAAAGTGTTACGATAATTAACAACAGCTGTTGCAGAAGCTTGTGCGCCAACTACGTTTGCTTGGGCTGGTGATACGAATGCTACGCAATCTTTACGAGAAGTAGCGACTGTTAAATACTCATTGGCAACAACAGAAGAGTCGATTGCTGAGTTTGCTCCGACACCACAATCACCTGCAAAGAGTAAAGAAATGTCAACTTTCTCTTTATTATCAAACAATTCGATTGCATTTGTTATATTGCTTTGTGTTACAGAACCATCAGCACCATTGACTAGTGAATAGTTTGCAACAACTGGCTGATGAAATTTGTCGCCAGAAGCATTTACTGTAGCAATCGTTTGACCCCATGCATTTGTTGCATTTGAACCAGCAGGATGTCCTAGCCAGTGGATATATTGTGAGTTACGATATAGAACTTCCTTATAATAGATTGTTGTACCGTCGTCGCCACGTGCGTCCGATGCTTTAGAAAGATTTGACCAACGTTCTAGAACTGTGTTTGCTGTGCCAGAAATTAATCCATCTTCGTCAACAACAATAACGTGAAGTTCGTCTTTAACATTTGTCGCGCCAGTTGATGCTGCATAATTTGATGTGTTTGGTGCTGCATCAAAGAACGATGCATATGCCCAACCAGCAAAGGAAGATTCTGCAGCACAAACAGAAACCTTTAGTGAGTTTCCTAGTGTACCAGGATAACGAGCAGCAAACTGAACATTTGCATTAGCTGAAGAATATTGATTGTTAAAGTATTCTTCATCATTTGGAATAGTTGCGTAGTATGCACCTGCTGAAACTGCGTTGTTTGAGCAGTTTGCGCCAGCTGTGGAGTTAATTGCACGAACAACGCGAAGATCGTTGCCGTATGCTAAGAAGTTTGCAGCAGAGAGGAATGATCCTGCGGTGTTAGAATCTGGCTGAAAAAACTGTTGAGCAAGATCTGTTTCGCTAGAAACTTGAACAATTGTATTTGCTGGACCCCAGCGGAAAACACCAACCGTTGCACCAGTTGAGACACCTACAGCTGGAACGGAAGTTGTGAGATCAATTTCAGAAGTGTTAACTCCTGGAGAAACTAAAAATGCCATGGTTTTACTCCTGTCGTGGAGAAATAGAAATTCTACGGTTTATTTAGTATTTTGGGGTTTCTAACGATCAACGACCTTCCAAACAGCACCACCTGAAACAAAATCAAACTCTTTGCCGTCCACATCAACATGTCCAGCCAATGGCATTGGCAATGAATCCTCTTCGATTTGACGCATCTGTTCCTGGTAAAGTCGTTCTTTTAAATTTGTATTTGTAAGATCAGCAAAAAAGGTTTGATTTGTCATCCAAGAGAACAATACCAAACACATTACTAAGTCGTCATGACTGCCTTCTTCAGCTTCGAAGCTGGTTCCTCTGGCTATAAATGTGGATAGTTCAGAAATTATATCAAAATCTTCTATAATTAACTTTTGCTGTTCGATTAACCCCTTCATGATTGAACAACCCAGCCTCTTAACTGATTTCGTTGTTCTAATTCCACGATTAGACTTAGTTCCGTAACCCCAAGTCAGAGCAATCTTGGTTTTAATCTCTACAGTTGATAAAATATTTTCGTATTCATAATCTTCAAATAGACTATCTACCACCTGCTGACCATTATCGTTTATTTCTACCAACGCATAGGCTTGGTTGTAATAATCACCGAGTTTCTTAAGGATAGACGGATAGACCAACGGACTAATATTATTGTCTTTATAAGTCGCTACAATCTTGTAAGGAATCGCGCAATCGATTACTACGCAAGCTGAATAGTCTAAACCCTTGCCTCGAGAAGTATCTGCTACTACAACATAACTATGACCTTCTTTTGGTTGTTCGTAAACCTTAATTCCATTGTCAGAAGTATGCAATGGCTTTATAAATGCTAACGATTTTAGAGCTGCAGCTGATAATAAAGTGCCAGCTGAACCCATGAATTCGCATTCCATTTCTTGGAGAAATTTTTCCTCACCAAGAATGCGTCGTTGGTCATCTGCCCATGCTTGGTCGCGACCTGGCACCTGACGCCAATTGGCTTCGATATATTTAAATCCATTTTGACCTTCAACTGCCTCAGTCCACATTCTGTAATAGTGATTCATGCCATTTGGCGTGGAGGAAATGAGAATCTTCGATTGTGTACCAGAAGAGATCGTTGGGTAAACAGAGGTGAAGAACTCGTCAGCGATATTACTTGGCACGAATGCGAACTCGTCAAGATATAGCAATGAGATAGAGTAACCACGGATCGCGCTAGATGCAGTTGAAGTAGCCATCACACGGCAGTTGTTCTCTAACTCAATATCACCCTTGTTCCATACACGCACACCTTGTTGTAACCATAAAGGCAATGCTTCGTAAGCAATCTTAATTCGATTAAGAATTTCACGTGCCGTCGGGGCTTTGTTGGCTAGGATAGCAACGAACTTATCTTCATTGAATAAAATATACCATAGAATATATCCAACAACCATCGTGGTCTTGCCGACCTGACGACCTGCCTTTACTATAACTCGACGATTGTCGTTAATATCTGTGACAGCTTCTTTTTGGAATGGATATAATTTAATCTGCACGAAACCTTTGTCAAGAGTAATAATCTTAACATAGTTTTCAATAAAGTAAATTGGGTCTTTAGAACATCTGATGAACTCAGTAATTTGTTCTTCGGTCATCGACTGAGAAATCCCAACTCTCTTGAGTTTAGGATTACCCAAATAATGTTTCATTCTAGTCGTTAGATTCATTCTTTAATTTTTTCAATAGATCAGCGGTAGAACCAACGAACACTGCTTTGTCGACGTTGATATTTGTTGGCGCAGCATCTTTGGGTTGTAATTCTTTTTGCTGTTTTTGTAGAATCATTAATTTCTCTGTGACATCAGAGAGATTTTTGATCATGTTTGCTGCTACTTCATACGCTCTTGGATGCTGCGATTCTTTCGCCACTTCAAGAATGCCGTCCAGAGCTTCGTTACCTCTTTCGATAAGGTTGTAATAATTAGAACGAGAATAGTCAGCATCAGGATTAGCAACTGATCGATCTGGTTCATGAATAGTAACACTTTTGTTTTCCTCCTTTACCGCAGGAATATAATCAGTGTTAAGTATTTCGGCAAGATTTTTATCTACGTCACTCATAAATTATGTAATGTTAGGGAATTGCTCAAGTGTTTCTGTAAATCCAAAATCATCATTTGCATTCGCAGTAGATGGATTTGGTGATACCGTTAAATTCATAAGTTGATTATTATTAGCACTAAATGAAGACATTGTATAAACAGTATTTGTAACAGCACCTACAAGTTTTCTTCCTGTTTCTAATGTTCCTGTAATATCTGTTACAAGAATTTGATTTGCAGTATTGTTCCATAATGCCACAAATCCACTGGAGTTTGCAGTGTACACTGTTTTACCTTCATATACAAGCTCTCCGATTTTATAATCACCTGAACCTGACGAGAGATTAATTATTTGATCACCAGTTTGTAAAACAGATGAGTCAAATGTATTTGCTGTAACTTTACGAATAAGTTTTCTGTTTTCTATTGGTCCATACAAATATGCTTTAACTGTAAATGTTAGTGTCCAAATTAATGTGCGTAATTCTTCAGAATCACCAACTTGTCTAGAATCTTGATAATCTATAGACTCTAAGACAATAGGAACATCAATTTTTTCTCCGACAGTGTCTGCTAAATTAATTGTAAGCGTGTAATCTGGAGTAAAGTATGGTAAAATTTGCTCAATAATTTGTGTGCCATCTTCAGTATTACGAACATAGATGTTTAATTGAAATGAATAGTTATATGGCGTAGTGTATGAAGATCGAACACTAGAATTAGTGTTTGCTGCATATGAATTATTGAAAATAGATTTTGTGCGGAGCGGATCATATGCTATAGAAACTAATTCGAATGACATGCGCGGCAAGGTAATTTGAACTTTTCTGTCTAGCCCAGGATCTTGCTCTAAACGTTGAAAGAATTTTTCCTTTGCCATATATGACAACGGCACTGTAATTCTTTCTATTTCTGTTGTTCCTGCTTTATCATATCGAGTTAATCGTAAATTGTTAAACAGTGTTCCGAATGAAACAACAAGTTTACGAGTTATTCTATGATAGAAATACTTATCTGATAACATTATTCGTCACTCGAACCGAATGGATTCGTTTCGCTCCAATCTATAATACCATCTGATTCTGTTTCGATACGAACATTGTCATCGAATGCATCATTTGAATCTTCTTGTGTATTAGAACTTGCAAGAGACCACGCAGCATTACTGGATGTTCCTATGATATTCGTGTTTGCTGCAAATTCACCTTTAACATTTCTAAGTTTTAACACACGAGATGGTACATCCCAATCTGCGACATAACCTGATGCAGTAGCAGCTGCAAGAGATGCACCTTGGTAAACTCTTTCTTTATCTATGTAAGATCCAACACCACCTGCTGTGAGCGTGTAATCAACAGCAAAAGCAGTAATATCTTGAATATCATCAATTTCTGAGAATCCAGTATCAAAAAACTCACCATTATACTTAAATGTTTCTATTGACATTCCAAACATGTATGGCGCAAGTTTCCCTGCTTGGAAAAAGTTTTTTTCTTCTTCTACACGTTTGATTTCGAATAGTTTTTGCTGTATAGGCATCCAAATTAGATCGCCTTCTTTTGGTGTATTTCTTAAAAAGAATGGAACATATTTTTCAAATGTTCTACGCGCAACAGCAACACGTGCTACTTTTTGAATCTCGAGACCAAACTTTGAGAAAAATTCTTGATTGCCTTCGAAATCTTGGAATGTTTCTAGATACATTTCCATAGGATATGCTTTAAGAAATGCTTTTACAGGATCATCACCGTAGAGTTCATCGATTGATGATCTTGATTCACGCGGAATGTAAAAAATATCTATTCCGTGATTTTTAATTGACTCGATGATTAAATCTTCAATAAGGAATTGTTCGCGTGTCGCGTTTTGATTATTGAAGTATACTGAAGTTCCCATACATCACCCAACTAGCATTTGTGGTGGTAGTTCGTATTCTTCTCGTAATTTGGTATGTAACAGTTCAATTTCAGCAACAGCATCGGTATAAATTTTCTCGCCATTTACGACTAAACCACCAGGGAGCGTATAGTTTGTATATTTCGATAAATTGTTGCCCCATTGCATTTTAAATAACGCAGTGGTGTAAGATTTTAGCCAAGAATCATTGTAAACTTTATAGTATGTCGCTGGATCTACAATACGAGTTGCTTGGAAAACAATATAATCGCCTACAGCAAGTCGACCTTCCCAATCCATGTACAGATTGATTTGATTCGTTTTTTTATTGTATGAGAATGGAATCTCACCAGTGACAATCATGTCAAGCATTGCAAGATGTTCTCTTGCAATCACATAATAGGTGTAAGAACTGGATAGAAGATTATAGAAATCGTTGAGTCGAATCTGATAGTTAATATCAAAGATGTTAAATCCTTGGGAACTAGAAGAGCTGATAGATCCAGAACTAATAGGCAGCAAACGAGTAACACCAGAAATATTGTCAGATACCTGGATGTAGGTATTAGCAATATCCCCAGAGGTTACTTGATGTGCAAGGTAGATTTCCTCTGTTCCGTCATAATGGTAATCACGGAATTTTTGTAATGCATCGTCGATACGATCTTCTAGTTGGTCATCATCGACGTTAATGTCGATGACTGGAAACCCTAATTTGCGGAGGCAATAATCTTTAAGTTGTTGTCGAGTTGCTGGCGATGCCATTTTAATTTTCTCTCAGCCATAGACATTCCTTAATTATTTAGGTATTTTGGATTTACTATCTTAAAAATAGTATGTCTTTCAATTCCTCAACAATACCAGGATTAGATTGCTGGAGTTGCATTAAAATCTCAGAAAGTTCCATTGGAGTCAACTCAAGTATCTGTTTAGCCAGATCTAGATGGATCATTTTCTTCTCCTTCTGTTTGTTCTGGGGTATGAGTCAATAGGGCAAGTTTTTCAGAGAATCCAAAATCCTCAATAACATCTTGCTTGAAACCCTGCAATTCCATACGAACTGCATCCACCTTACAAATATCAACCAAATCATCGGTCAAATCATCAACAAATTGGTATAGTCCTCTGACATCCCAACTCTCAGCTTTTTCTTCCTGTTCGACATAGTTTCTTAGAACTCTCTGTAACTTCATCGGATTTATTCCGATTTGCTCTAAGTATTCTTGTTCAGCCTTTGTGACCGATCCACATAGACGAACATCGCGAATGCTTTGGATTAATGCTCGTTTTAGGTGAGACTTGGTCTCTTCTTTTTCAATGTCGACTTCTGAGAAGTTTGAAACACGTGCCTTTAACTGCTCATAAAGTTCGTTCAACATAAGAACGTCTTTCATTGCACCTTCAATTACAGTGACTCCAGCTGCGAGACCTTCTTTAAGTTTCGTCAATTTAACCATGAGTTCAACTTCACGCCAGCGATCCAAGTTTGGGCTGTTTTGAAGTTCGTCTTCAATCTTACGAATCTTAAGTTCGTTTTCCACTTGACGCCACTTTGCTTCATTAAGCGCGTCTTTCTTTCTTGTGATTTCAGCAGCAATTTGACGCATGTTTTTGTATGGCGAGTGGTGACTTAGGTTCAAGTGTTTCCACATCCACTGTGTATGGCTATGATTCCAAATACTATGCAGTTCGCCAACATTGTTTAATGCTAGATCTGTTCGGGCTGCGTTTTCAGCAAACGTCAATGCACCGAAACTAGGTGTGTTTGCTGTTACGCCACGACCGAAAACATAACTCATCGGGACCTTTATGCCTTCTTTACCTAAAACAAGTTCTTTATTTACTTGCTCAAATAAAGAAAGATTAGTTCCTGTGGTTTGTTCTTCAGCAACTTGTTCAGTAACCTTTTCAGTAACGTCTGTCATTTCATGCTCCCAGTTATTAATTCATTTTGATGTTTGTATTTATAACTACCCTTGGACTTAATGTCGGGGTAGTTGCTGCGTGCACAATAGATCCATCGAAAAGAACGCAGCGACCTCGCTTTGGCGAAACTTTATCTAAAATTTTATTACCTTCATAAAAAATCGTATCGCCATCTGTGTTATTTACATAATACAATAATACAAGATGAGGAAACTTATAGTCTACATGTGGCGCGTCAGCAAGATTTTCTTTTTTTAATTCGGGTCTATCTATAGTTAATCTTGCTCTACAACGATACACTAAATCCAAAGAACAGTTTAAATTAAATTTGTCAAAACTCTCCAACAGCATTGGCTTAATTAAATTGTATTCTTGTTGAACTGTTTGACCTTCAACATAATAATTAAAAATAAAACCTGGTTTGTTTATACCGTTTTTCGCTTCACCATAAGTTACATCAGGTAAAAATGTCCATTTAATATCTGCAACAGATTCAAAAATATACTTAGAATATCTTTCACCGATTATATTATCAATAACCTTAAACATAATTAAAATCTAATATTTACTCTTGGTTGCGGCATTATATCTCTTGGGCAAATTTGTATCTGTGCCATACTATTTTGGTTTCGATTTTTGTTTTCTACTAAATGAGTCAATTTAAATTCTGATAGAACAATTAATCTGCTAATCTCGTCGTATCCACTTTGATCTAACATTTCCCCTAAAGTGAGCGGAATAATTCCTTTATTAAACTGCTCTATTAATCTTTCTAAGGTATGATACGAAGAATATAACGTAGAAGCTGAGTCTATAAAAATATGGCTATAGAATGCCATTTTTGGTAAATATTTTGCTAGCAAACTAACAATATCATAAGGACCATGAGCGAAATCTGAAACTAGAAAATCTATTTCGCTATCAATATTAAAGTCTTGTATCGTAGATTTAACATAAGAAACTTCTTCACCGAGATCAAATTCATCAATTAAGTTATGAATAAAATCTGTATAATCTTCCCTGTAATATGGTCCTAATTGGTCTCGAACTTTTATAAATTTAGACCAATCCTCACCGTGATCAACTGTGATTAAATTTCCAGTAGCATTTTCTTTTAGAGCAGTGCCCAGCCATAGAAAATTAGAACCCAATCCTGTGCCAAGATCGACAACAAGTCTGGGTTCTAAAATTTTTGCTAAAGAATACAGATATAAAGAAATGTTTTCGGTGCCGTATATTGACCCAATTGAGTCTGTATACTCTTTAAGTTGCGCAAATTTATTCATAACAAAACCTTATGTTGTGTTTTAGCTGCCGCTCATTTCCGCGACAAAGTTGTCATACCATGCTTCCATTTCTGTACGAACTTCGGCTTCTGTTTTTGCTGGTCTATCTTCAGGAAGTGCAAAACCTCCACCATCATCTGGTCGTTGTCTAAATGGGTGAACAGCATGCATTTCTAATTGTCTCTGCACGAACTCTTCTTTTGTAATAAATTTAGGGGTTGGTAAATAATAATCCACAACTGCATCAGCCGCAGTATTATAGTAACCTGCACGGTTGTCCCAACCAATAAAAGTGTAATTTATTGGGTTCCACCAATGACCTGGATTACCCACCCAATCTGGAATCCAACGCTGATGGGATGTTGTTTCTGGTCTTTTTTCTAACTTATATTCTACAACTGACATGTATATTTCCTCTATCTAAAGCGTCTAGAGCCATGAATCCACACTACCAATGCATATCGTTCACCGCTGATGATTGGCTTTACTGTATGAAGCATATAACTTGGGAACAAATGCATTGACCCTTGTTCTTTGGTCGCAATTACTTCCTGCGCATGATTATTTATAATCAACTCACATCCGCTGTATTTGCGAGGATCTGTTAATTGACATGTGACCGAGATCTTTCGAGTAGTTGGCTCGCCATTTCCAGAGTCAATATGCCAGTCATAATGACCCTTAATCTCTTGATCTGCAGAATAACGTATGAGTTGTAAAGAGCCATTAATGCCCATAATCTCATAATCAAAGTGATTTCTGTTTACATAATCTACAGCATAAAAAAGTTTGTTAAAAATCCATTCTGTTGCCTTTTCATATTTAATATCGTAGATATCTGCGCTTCTAATACCTCGAGCAATTTTAGAGTTATCTTTTGTTCCACCAACACTCGCAGGAATATGGTACGAATCATTAGAAACAGCAATTATTTTATCGCATTCTTCTGGAGTAAACTTCATTTCAGGACGATTATCTCGATCAATGCAAAAATATCCAGGGAATATATTGTCTCGAGTTGGAATCAAAACATTATTAGCATACACTTTAAATTTTGTATAATCATTCGGTATATCGTTGTGTGTTACCTTTTTCTGTTCTTCAACAGGTTTTTCAACTGGCTTTTCTATAGCAGTAAATATTGGTTTTTTAACACGAGATTTTTTATCTTTTGGTTTTTCTTGATTGTCTTCTTGCATTTTACGAAAATCATCGTTTGCATGATGCGAATACGGTCCATCAGCATCAACATAATGCAAAAATACTTGAACATGCCACTCGCCTTTGAACGCAGGGCGCCAATGTAAAATTTCGCATCCCTTGTAAACAGCCAATTCGCCAATCTCGAGGTCTACTGCGGTTTCTTTTTCCTCATCAAAAAAGATTGGCCAAACTTTTTTTGCTTTATAACCAAGAGTGAGTGTGGCGCTGATTTCACAGGCTGGTCGGTCTTTATGGCGCTTTAAAATTTCACCTGTACGGTAAATTCTTGAGTATGTGTATGTTGGAATAAGTTTTCTACCAACTTTTTCGCCGATTGGTTCTGCAAACTTATGCAGAAGATTTGTAAAGATTTCGTCGCCGTAGATAGAATCAGACAAAGGGCATTGTTCGTCTTTGATTAATTTACCTTGTTTTTGCAATTCGAACATGTGATCAACAAGTTGATTACAAACTTGAATAGGTAATACATCTTGTAAAACAACATAACCATTTCGCTCAAAATATTCTTGTGTTACACTCATAATTTTACTTCCTGTCTAAATTAAAACTTAGACTTATTCGATCTTCATTACTCATATTTGGTTCTACATAATGCTCTAACCAACTTGGAAAAAATATACAGGCTAATGGTTCTGGGTTTATTACATAATCTTTGTTACGAATAATATGCCCATCGCTTCTTACGGCAGGATCTCTGAAAACTAATCTGCCGCAATTTTTAGGTGTTTTTAAATAAAAAACACCAGATAGTATACCACCATGAGTATGTGAAGCATTGTAGTCTCGATAAGTATTTATGTTTCCCCAAAGTTCTTTTACCTCTAATCTGAGAGTTTTGTTATCAGTATATTCCGAAATAATTGAATTTGTTAGGTTTTCTATAGAACGGATTAATTCTCTGAACACAGGCACTAGATGCAAATCAGGGTGTGTTTGGTGTCCGCCAAAATTACTTTTTTTAGCAGATATTTGTGTGTCCCTTATTTCTTGTAAACAATCAATATAATCTTTAGATTGATATTTTTGATCGTTTAGCATGACACCCCAAATTGGAGTGCCGAAAATTGTTTGTTGTATATCTTTTATCATAACACTTCAGGATAAAAACTCTCATAAAACCAACGGTTCTTTTTTACAACAGATTCGTGAAACGAATCTGAAAGAAGTCTTTTAGGTTCTTTATAATATTCAAATTTAGGTTTTGTAACATGATCTGTTCTTTCTCTAAAGTACGCATGATCATGCTCAAATAATGCAGACTGCGATATGTTATTTAAATTGTGTTCGAACCAATCTTCCTCAATAAAATTGTAAAGTTTCTTGAGCATATAAACAGGTTCTTTGGTGAAGTCTTCATAGCGAATAAACATGACATTATTTTGTTTTCTTTCAAAGACTTCCATAAGTCTTGGTACTTCTCTGGTCAACGATTCAGAAAAAGCATTACTCTCATCGAAATAATGATTATACTTTTCGTGTATGTGCATTGCTGGTGTGAATATACTTCTATCACCATAAGAATGTAAAGCAAGAGTTTTGTTGTTTACTTTTTCGAAACTCTCAACAATGTCGCGAAGATCTCTGACAAGCGCAATATATTTTGATTTCTTATAAAGATGAAATAGATTTGACCAACTTCTGTTTTTAGAGATTACTACAGGTTTGTCGGTTAAAGCCTCGAACCATCCTTTTGTTGCACCATGAATCAGACCATACATAGCATGATCAGCCTGATCTACAGACATTGCTTGGAATTGTTCGCGGTATCTGGATTTTATGAGTATATGGTCGTGTATAATACCAGTAAGTGAGTATCGTGACTGGGAAAC
>OGVS01000006.1_pt1 | contig 16564 bp, 38 predicted proteins | sample 1575811 | NCBI WGS metagenome assembly OGVS01 (sample SAMN07581543, study PRJEB24739) | freshwater metagenome | place: Singapore | collected 2015-04 | reverse complement strand
CGTGGAGCGTTCACGGAAGCACCGGTATGTGATCTTTCTGGGATCGCGTTCCGAGCGTCGCTCAATGATGGCCGCGCTTCGTTATGAAGTGTTGCCCTATCCAAAGGAGGAGAAGGATGGAATCGAAGCCGAAGCGCATCTCTGTTGCTGTTGGTTTTGTCCACATGTTTAAAATCTCCTAAAAAATATACACACCATGTGTATATGTATACATAATGCTCTTTTTTAAACACATCGCAATCAAGAAAACCATTAACCTATGCTAGTTTTTCTTACTATCTCTCGTTCTATCTTGTGGCGCTTCTTACCCTTCTCAGTTTTTTCTAACAGCTCATAAAGCTTCTTTAAATCGAATGCCTTGAGCCTAGGCTTGCCGTTCCTTGTTTGCATAGGGTTAGCGTGACGCTTGCTTTTATGTATTGCTTGTGTTGCCATTATTTTTTCTCCGTTTGTGACTTACGTTATAAACCATACTCACCCTACACATCTTGTTGCCCTTGATAATGTTGAAGGCATTGCATTTAATGACGGGCTTCTTTTGTGATATTAAATACTGCTCACCTATTACCTGCACGCCTGCTTGCGTAGCAACGCTTGTAGCTACCTGAGCGCATCCGCTACATAAGACAAATAGGATTACAAAATATTTTTTCATCAATCAATTTTACGAAAACCCATGTGTCGAGTCATATTTATTTTGCGATGATAATCTCTTAAAGTTTTTTCGCCAAAGGCATACGGCGCACGCCTGATAAGATCATCGATCACTTGATCTAAAGTTTCTGTTTTTAATTCTTTGTTTTTGCTTGACGCTTTAATAAGTCTTTCTCTTTGATCGTATGTTAATAAAATCATAAATCCTCCAAATTAATATTCAATAACCCAACCTGCGAACTCACCCATCCTAAAAAATTGTTTTGCATCTTCCATAAAATAACTATCGAGCGGGATCTGCACACCTGCAAGAGACATCTCTTTATTGATAATGTCTTCAGCTTCCGCGCCTTGCTGTATCTTCCAATGCCATGTCAATCGTTTCATGACCGTTGAGAAGTATCCGCTGTGATCACATATCTTATCAACAATGATCACACATCCACCCACCTTCACTTTGTCTTGAATGGCATCAAGTAGCTTTTGTCTTTTGTCGACGGGTATAAACATCATCGTTAAAAATAAAATGTACACTTGCGCTTCAGGTATATCTATCTCAGTCACATCGCCATGGATCACGCCTACATCTTCCATACCATCCATCTTGCAAATCATAGGCATGCTTTTTTCTATTGCTAACACTTTGCCTTTGCGCTCATTCGCAAGCGGTAAAAGTTTGCGTGATAGATTTCCTGTCGATGCGCCGATGTCAACGATGCGATTACCTTCAGTCAAATAGTTTCGCGCGATGTAAACCACAGCGTCTGTAATCATGTCATACCATGGGAGCTGTTCCCTTACATGCTTATCGAACTTGTCTGCAACTTCTCTTGATTCAAAACTCCATGACTTCATAGTGGTAACCTCTTTCCTATCTCGTGAATAACATTAATCGTGACAGCTCTACCACAGCGCTCATAACGCTGATTATCAGATACGAGCGATCCATCGTCATACCACTTCGTCCAATTATCAGGGAGCGACTGCAAGCGTTCGCATTCGAGTGGTGTTAGCTTCCTTAGCTTTTGTCCTACGATGACTCCATGCCTGTCTTGTGCTGTGATTGTGAATGACGGCTCATTGTGTTCTTTGATGCGTCGACCATTTTGTCTTTTCTCTTCGCGTTGCGGAGTGAGTACAGCTTTCACTTCAACGTACGGTACATTGTTACCACCCGTACCCATGTTAGCTGTGAGCGTTGGTGTGTAGTTTCCTTTTATGTCTCGGAAGTGTGTTCGTCTCCACTGAGTTGTTCGAACATGTCCTGCTGATTCGTCGATGACTGCCCGAGTTCCACCGCCTTTATAGTAGTGTGCGTCGAGCGTTGGTAAATAGTTTGTTGAAACCCGTTCCCCTTCTCCTTGTGTTTCTGCGCACGGTTCACCATCCGTTGCATAGCACTCTCCGATAGGAAATACTTTTGGTCGGGTTCGGTCTCTAAGATTTGCGACAATAAATACTCGTTCCCGATTCTGCGGGACTCCGAAATTCTTGCTGTTAACACATTCCCATTGAACGTCATACCCAAGTTCATCCAACGTAGCGAGGATGACTCCAAAAGTTCTTCCATGGTCGTGATTAAGCAATCCTTTGACGTTCTCAAGGAAAAGATATGGTATTCGTTTTGCTTTAGCAATTCGGCAGATTTCAAAGAAGAGAGTTCCTCTTGTATCGTCTGTAGAGAAACCTGTACGTCGACCTGCGACGGAGAAAGTTGCACATGGGAATCCTCCAACAAGGAGGTCTGCATCGGGGATCTCTTCGGGTTCAATATCTCTAACGTCTCTTCCATCGGGTGTGTCCTTAAAATTGTGTTTGTATATGCGACGCGCTTTATCTTCGATCTCGTTAGACCAAACGCATTGGTGACCTGCGCGTTCCAACCCTAAGCGAAAGCCACCAATACCTGCGAACAGTTCAATAAATCTCATCGTCATCCATTTTCTTTTGCGCTTCGAGTTGTTGTTCTCTCTCTTCGGCGCGGTCATTGTCTTCTTTTAAATCGTCCGCCATACGTTTACAAATTTCTGCAATCAGTTCTAATCGAGTCATGCTAAGCTCCCTTCACAATTGATTTAAGATCATCCATAGCTGAGTCTTCAACCCAACCATTGACGGGTTTCATGAAACGCTTTGCTACTTTCTTAACATCGTATCCAAGGAACTCTTCCCATTCTTTGTCGACTTCACTGTTAAGCATCTTGACACGTTTGTGTGGAAGCCAATCCATTATGAGAGTTGTCCATTTATCTTTACGGCTTACTTCAATCGCAACATTGCGATGGTGATTCACTAATACTCTTGCCATGATTCGCTTTCCTTTCGCTTTATAGATCGATATTGATCTAAATACAAGTATAACACAGAGTTAAACTATTGTCAACCCCCTATAATATTCTTTTTTAACTCTTCCAAAAGTAACTTGGTGGTTTCGAGTAGATCGGATTCGTCAAACCCATAGTGCTTAGCAAACCCTTTGGTTCCCATACCATGCACTCCACTCTGTCCTCTATGGTGCTCGGGACATAAAGGAATTGCATCGTAGTGTGATGCGCGTAATGCGAGCCCTGTACCCTTGCGTGGGTGGTGTATTTCCGCAGGAGTTGCTCCGTAGCCAAGCCTTGCACATACAATGCAACCAAGCTGACTAAGAAGATCCAAGTGTTTCTTTTCATCTTTTGTCATGTTTTTTGTTATAAATTTTATTCATCTCATGCGCGACTTGTAAAATAAATACCAATACAAAAGCAACCCACCACCAAACACTAGCGTTAAGATGCCACATTAATAATACTGCTACGAACTCAGCCATTATTTTTCCCCCAAGCTTCTTGGTATGCTTTGTCATATTCAATTTGAAGCAAATAAATCCAATCTGAAAGCATATCAATTTTTAAAATAGGCTCATTCTCTGCCCATTTATCAATATTTCCAATGTCACCTTCTCCTGTTTGAAAATTTGCTTTTAATGTTAGTTTTGCTCCACTCATAATTTTCTCCTTAATTAATCCTCACACACACCGTTGCGACAAGCACGATGCATAATTTCATTTTCAATATTTTCTAAAGCTTCAACGGCGGCTAAGTCATGATATATGTCATGATGCTCTTCGATGCTACGCACTAAGAATACAAACTTATCATAGTCGAGCGTGACATTGTTTTTGAGTGTGTATGATGTGTAGTATTCTCTTAACTCAACATCATTCATTGGCTCTTGAATCATTTAAATCTCCTCTATGTCTGATATGTATTTCAACTTAAAAGCTACTGTGACCCTTAAATCCTTGCAATGTCTTGTTGGTTCTAGCCCTACATGATAGGCAGTACTATCAAATAAAACAGCATTGTTAGAAATAAAAGGTTGAATATAAACCTCCTCATCTTGCTTAAACAAAGTACTACCTCCCCATTCAGATTACCAACTTGGGTTAACATAATATAAAAATGTTTTATATATATCTCCATTGTCAAGTGTGTCTTGATGGTAACTTCCGCTAAGTCCGTATGTTTGTCCATTTGCATAAACTCTATCTATTGAAAAATTTTTTTTTGTAGTAATTTTAATTTTATTTAACATATGTTCAACAAAAAAACCGTCTTGCATAAGATTCATAAACCAAAACATAAATCCATCTCCGTTGCTACATCCAATAAACTGCCATGTATTTCCTCTTAATGTTTTTTCTATGACATAGCTGTGTTCTTGGTCAGTTAAAAAATTTGAATAAGATTGAATATTAATTTTTGATTCCATTAAATAGTAACCTTCCCTTCAGCTCTTAAATTAGATTGCTCTGTTCTCCAAATATCAATCGATGCTTGCGCGGCGATTAAATCCCAACGCAACTTCTCTTCCTCTTCCATTGCAACTTTGATGCCATCAAGTAGTGCCCGATATTCAGGATGCGCATAAGCTTCTCTCTCTTGTGCGCCAATAGCTGTCTCTAAACATTGTTTCATGAGCATTGCTTTTAATGACTTGCGATATTCTTCTAAATAATTACGTTCTGCTTTTGCTTTAGCGTGCGCTTTAGCGTTTCTTAAAATGTACTCAACCGCTTTATGTGGATCTCTTACTTCACTCATACTCATCTCCCATTTTTAATAATTCATACTGCGCCATAGTCAATGCGCCAATAACTTTTAATCCGTTTGTGATTTCGCTGTTTGTTATAAAGTATTTTGTACCTTTGAATCCGATTACAATCACTTCGTCGTAATCTTCTTCCATGGCGCTGTCCAAGATGTCAATGACACCTTCCTTCTTTTTGTTTGGTAACTTGGTAACAGCCATCACTCTAACTCCTCGATCTTTATTTTTAATTTACCGCCTTGATCTTCAGCCCAAAAAATTCTTAAATCAACAATAAGTTGATCATCTTCGTATACACCCGCATGCGTTAGAGCATCGAGCGGAGCTTTTAAAAGATTATCTAAATCACGTTTACGATTGTCAGGTCGCCACGCTTCGATAGTTAATTTAATCTTGCCCTTATAGTGCTTGTTACCCTTTTGAATTAAGATTTCATCTGCCACGGCTTTTCTATACTCCCTTCCTTTTTTAGATATGAGCATGCGCCCTTGAAAGTTTCTCCAATAAGTGTTGACTGACGGCGGGAATGGCAGAATTAATTCCATCAATGCACCGCCGTACTTTGTGCAGGTACTCGTTCACGAATCGCTTTAGCAATCTCTTCGCTCTTAAGTTCAAGTGCAACCTTAGCGCATGCATCACGCTCTCTTAAAATAGAAAGCTCTAGCACCTCAGCAAACTCTTCCATTGTTTTAAGCATCTCTTGATTATGTTCTTCAACAGTGATCGTATCTTTTTCAAATGAAAACAATCCTGTTTTATCATCCATAACAAGTTTTGGATCTTTCTTTTCTTCAGTCATAATTACCGCCCAATTCAGAAATTAAATTATATTTTGCTGATAGCCATATATCCCAAGCATCTTCCATAACTCTGTAAACATATATACCATTTTCATCCATAGAAAAATTATGTTTAGATGAATCCCAATTATCAAAAATATAATTTTGAAATTTTTTTCTTTCTTGATTTTCATCTAACTCCATTATTCCGCTCCTATTCCATGTTTACGTTCAACTGCTCTTGCAAAATGTATTGGGTACATTGGATCATGAGGATTAATATCCTGCGCCAACGTCCATACATCATCTTCAGGTAGCGGTTTATTTCTATACTCAGCTTCAATTTTCTTAGCTGTTTCTAAAATATTCATCGCGTATCCTGCTACTGCATCGTTCTCAAGACTCTCGTCTTCAGGAACGTACAACTCACACATTGCTTCTAATGCATCAAGCAATTGTTTGTTTATCATCTCGGTCATACCATTCATCCTCCTTCCCTCGGTTACCTCTTTGCCATTGATAAAGTACATCTTCCCTTAATTTTGAATCCTTGTGATGTATTTCCCATCTATGCAAAAATTCAAAAGCACCGTCTCTATCAGCAATTCTTTTTTTAATAACATCTCGAACCAAACACTGATAAAGAAATTCTTGACTTTCGTTGCCTCTGTTTACACCTTCCACAACTACAAAGTTATATTCTTTCAAAACTTGCCACCATCTTCGAATACCATCACAAACCCATCATGTGAATCTAAAAACTGTTGACTTTCTCTGTGATACCAAAGCTCATACCACTCTTCATGCTCGCCATTACGTTGTTTTTCACACATAAGATAGGCATCAGGTGTAGTGTCTGAGACTTCTTTTCCTTTACTTATTTCGTGCTCTTTAGTTTTATTTCTGTGCATAAGTAATACGTTGTCAACTTGATCTGCAATAGCTCCACTTCCCTTTAAATCTGTTTTAGATGGCATAGCTTCTTGATTTCCAAGCTTTCTAATATGATGCACTAGATGTATGTGCATGTTATGATCGCGCGCAATCGCTGTCAATTCATCTACAAAAGCCTTCTGCGCATTGTAGTCATCTTCAGCCTTCATACATTTCATTAAGCTATCTATAAACATATGCTGTATTTTTAATTCAACAGCACAGTATCTAGTCACAGCTATAATTTGTTGTGGTGTCATGGTTCCTTGTTGATCATATAACCAAAGCTTTTCGTTAGTAAATTTTTTGAATTTATCAAGCGATGTTTTAAAACGATTGATTTTGTCTTTAACTAAAGGATTATCTAAATCTTCACCAACAAATTGCCTAAGCATGCGATATATAGTTTTATGTGGTTTCATTTCGAAGGAAGCCACACACACACGTTGATTTTGTTTTATCAAGCTAAGAGCTACTTGACCTGTAATCAAAGATTTTCCTCCACCATTACTGCCTGCGTAAACTGTTACCTCTCCCGCACGAAAGTGAAAGCTTGTTTCTGCTTTTTTCCAAGGCATAAAACACTTTTCATCGGGCTTAGGATTTTTTACATTCTCTTCAATCTCGTCGAGAAATACACTTACAGGACGAACTTTCTGATATTGCTCAGTCTCTTGAAGATACTTTTCAAAATCTATTTCATTAGGCGTTAAGAATTCCACTCAATAGTCCTTTGCTGTCTAAAATTTCAATATCTACTTTGTTGCAATGAAATATAAATACTCTGTCAGGTTTACATTTATTGATTTTTTCATAAACCTTTAACATTCTTTCGGAGTCATCACCCCTAATAAAAACTGTCAAACCAAACATACCTCTAAAATCGAAAGCATCTAAATTATCTTCAGGTTCAACTATTACAGATGGATAAGCTTGAGTATCTGAATATTTATGCCATACCCCTTCATAATGTGGATCGCTGTCTTTGCCAACCCAAACATTAACAACTTCAGGTATTACACCTTCTTTTCTTACTTCAATGATTTTATCTAATCCAATCATATGGCTTTTCTTAACATGTTTGGAGGTGTGCCTACTTCGACGCTTGTGTCGTCCATGTCCAAATAACGCTGTTGATTAATATATGTGGCAGGCATGGGCTCAAAACCTCTAACCCATTGATCTGTCATTTTCATTTTTTGCACATGAGCTATAATCTTGTCAGCTATTTCGTCAAGACCTTTTGCTTCCCACTTCTTTTTGCATTCAGCTTTTGCTTGTTTACGCTCTCCACTCGGCCATATATACCAAAACTCAGCAAACCTGTCGGACTTACCCACGCTACTGTTTTTTGTTTTTGGTTCTTTGTTCTTGGTTGATGGTTCTTGGTTGGCATTGCGATCGCATTCTTTTGGCAATGCGTTCGCATCCTTTTCTCTACTCCATCTTGTGATAGCATTGTTACGATTCTTGTCAGACTTATCTTTAAACGCTTGAATGACAGCATCACATCGCTTGTGAACATAACCATTTTCGGTCTTATTGAAAAACTTTCCCAATACAAATACAACAGCTTTCTTTTCATCTTCTCCCCTAACAAGCAAATCAGCGCATAAAACTTCTAAATCTAAATTCAGTGGCTTCTCATTCAAATAATATTGATCAATTAATTGTCTGTAAGCGCCGTGCTGAATCATCGTTAACGTAAACGCGTCTGCTCTGTAGTCTTTAATATTATGTTCAAAATAGTGCATTTTTATACTCCGCTAAATAAATCAGGTCGCAATTCTTTTCGCTTTACTTTCTTTTTTGTAACTCTTTCAATCTCCGTACACAGATACGCGCTTGGAAGTTTTCTACCGCTCATGATTAAAGATAGCCAAGTCTTAGTAATACCTAAGCTTTTAGCGAACTCTACCTTAGAGCCATGCGGTTTGTTGTCAAAATATTCTTTCAGTTGCATTTTACTCTCCTTTCTGAAATTAACTCGATATTACACAATTAAAAAAAAGATTGCAACAAATAATTAAACTATGGTAATATTCTTTTCACTCAAATACTTTTTTAGGAGGAAAGAGAATGGAAGCGAATAAAAAGCAATACAGAAAAACGCCACCTTATATGACTAAAACAGGCATTCAAATAGGGTTGCTGTATGAAGAGCCTTTTGAAACTAGAGCAAGTAAAGATGCTGATGCATTGCAACAAGTTCTTTTAGAAAAAAGGTTATATAAGCTTAAAAGCCATATCACAGTTGATTGGTTGATTGTAGCTATATCTATACTTGGAATAGTTGCAATTGTTATAGGAGGTTTATATGGCATCCTATGATGATGATTATCAACAAGCTATGTGGCATCAAGCTGAATTAGAAAGACAACAAATGCTGATCACAGCGTTGAGTCGAGCTGTTAACGGTATTGCAACACCTGACGATTGGAACATGATCCGCTTTGAGTGTGGATTATCTGATGGTCAATTTAGAGAAGTTACATTTAATACAAATTTAGGAGAAAAGAATGAGTTTAGTAGCGAAATCAGAAGGTAGTTCAAATTTTATTCCCGTACCTACGGGTATGCATCTTGCTAGATGCTATCGTATCATTGACCTTGGCACTCAAAAGTCTGAGTACATGGGCAAAGAAAAACAACTTCACAAGATGATGCTTCAGTTCGAAGTGCATGGTGAAGACGCTGAAGGCAATCCAACAACAACCGCTAAAGGTGATCCAATGACTGTATCTAAAAACTTTACAGTCACACTAGCTGAAAAATCAACTTTAAGAAAAGACTTACAAACTTGGCGTGGTAAAGACTTTACTGCGGATGAGCTAAAAGGTTTTGAGCTAAAGAATGTTTTAGGTCAGTGGGCAATGATCTCTGTGGTTGAAACTGAAAACAACGGTAACACCTACACAAACATTGCAAACATTAATCCTGTTCCTGCAACTATTAAAAAGAACGGTTTGCCTGAAGGTAAAAACGAGTTGAAGATATTCTCAATCGACGAACCTGACATGGAATTGTTTGAGACTTTCTCTGACAATCTTAAAAACAAAATCAGAATGTCGCCTGAATGGGAACGCTTACATGGTAGTCCTTCCACAGGAAGCTCTTCTAATTCTGCGCCAAGCGCAAATTTTGATGACATGGCAGACGATTTGCCGTTCTAAGCATGACAATTATTGCGTCAAACGCAAATAACAGTGATCAGCAACCCATAATAAAAACATGTAGTTCTTGTTTTGAAGACAAGCCTACTTCAGACTTTTATAGGTCTACTCTAAACAAAGATGGGTTGCTTGGTTATTGTAAAGTTTGTCATAACAAAAAAATAAAAAACAAAAGAAAAAGTAAAAAATTACTATCTTTTGATGAAATAGCTACACACAAAAAATTTTGGTTAGTAGAAAATAAACTAAAAAGAAAAGCGCATCAAGCTGTTGGTTACGCTATACAGACAAAAAGATTAATTCGTCAACCGTGTGAGCGATGTGGTACTACACAAAATGTTGTCGCGCACCATGAAGACTATAATAAGCCACTCGATGTTCTGTGGTTATGTAAATATCATCACAAGGAAAGGCATATGGAAATAGACAAAGAAAATAAAAACAAGCCAAAACCTGACATGATCAATCACCCACCTCATTATACCCAAGGAGGTATAGAGACGATTGAGTATATTCGAGCTAAGCTTTCACCTGAGGAATATGTTGGATACTTGCGTGGCAATATTTTTAAATATACAAGTCGCATAGGTCTTAAGGGTGAATCAAGCGAAGATTCAGGAAAGATAGAATGGTACTCAAAAGAACTTAACAGATTTTTAACTGAAAGATAATTATGGCTGAAGAAAAGAAAAGCTTGTTTTACGCGTCAGAACCACCAAAGATTCGAGCGTCAGAATCAAACCATTGGTACACGCGTGATGGTATACCACAGTATACAGTTGTCGGTAAGAATGGTAAGGAGCGCAATACTACATTAAGAGATGCGCGTGAAAAAGATTATATTCCCTCCGTTACTACTATTTTAAGCGTATCAGCTAAGCCTGCATTGGTTGCTTGGATGCAAACGCAAGTCTTAATGGCGGCTCTTACATCCACAAAACGTGAAGGTGAATCAGAGCAAGACTATATTGACCGCATAATTCAAGATTCTAAACAACAAGGACGTGACGCCGCTGATAAAGGTACAGAGATTCACACAGCTATAGAATCGTTCTATGAGGGTAGGTCGCATGATAAGTATCAAGATCATGTACAAGGATGCGTTCGTGCGTTAGAAGAGCAATATGGAAGGATTGGATGGATTGCTGAGCGTTCTTTTGGTCACGAACTAGGTTTTGCAGGAAAATGTGACTTACACGCAACAAATGACCCTGTTGGCAATGGTATTGTGGTCGATATTAAGACTAAAGACTTTACAGATCCTAAAGATGTGTTAGCCTATGATGATCACTTAATGCAATTATCGGCATACAGAGTAGGGCTAGGTATACCCAAAGCTCGCTGTGCTAACATCTTTGTCTCTCGCACTGAAGCAGGTTTGTGCAAAATAATCGAATGGTCGGAAGAAGATTTAACTAGAGGATTCGAGATGTTTTGTTCGTTACTAAAATTTTGGCAACTAAAGAATAAATACAAGTAGAGGTAAATATGATTAGCGAAGATTTGATTAAGCAAATATTTTTTTATTGTAATAACAATGATCCTAAAGGTTTATACACAGATCCAAGTGATGAGCCATTAGACATTATTGAATATGCTCGTAAGCTTGAAGCAGTTATTAGCGATCAAGTTCGTCTTAAAGAGCATGCCCGATGCGTAGAGATTGTACGATCACTCAACAAAGATGTAGCAAGAGTGTTGGAGGATAAAAAAGGTTGATTTTAGAATTTCCAAATTACTTAGATTTAGAGACTACTAAACAAATTAGAGACGCTGTTAAGCCTTTTATTTCTTACAAAAAAGAAACTGCATACAATAGAGATGGAAATACTGTTTATATTACAAAAATAGCTGAATTAAAAGATTTAGATAACAAGTTACATGAAATTTTTATCAAAATTCAATCTGATGTAATTCAACAAAGATACAAACCTCAATATGCTTCTGCTGATTCGGGTTATGAGTATCATTTATACAACCCAAACGATATTTGTCACTACCATGCGGATGGTGAGTTTTCAGATTTAAGAGATGAAAAAACGCTTTTAAGGTATGCGTCAGTTGTTTTACATTTAAATACAGTGCACGAAGGAGGGGAATTAGTCTTCCCTGGGCAAAATAAAAGTATTAAAACTGAAGAGGGAAAGCTTGTTATATTTCCGCCTTATGGCATGTATGGTCATTACACAACACCTTCAAACGAACCTAGAGAAGTTATAGTAACTTGGTTTGTTTATGATGGAATCAATGTTGTAAAAACGAACCCTTAGCAATAGGAGGTAATCATGATAGAAACTCTAGCGCTAACATGCTTGGCGCAGACCATGTTCATGGAGGCACGCGGTGAGCCTCAAGCAGGTCAAATTGCCGTAGGGATGGTTCTGTATCGACGCGCTGACTTTAATCCAAAAAGAATATGTGCAGAGATGGCAAGACCCTATCAATTCTCTTGGTATGGTAAGATAAAGCCACCTGAGCGTGGCTCTTACGAACTGAGACCTTTTATATTACTTGCAGAAAAAATACTGTCGTTAAAAGTAAACGACACATCGAAAGGAGCTAGTCACTTTCATGAAAAGTCAATTCCAAAGCCCATGTGGGCACATCACAAGCCAATCAAAGTAGTTATCGATAACCACATTTTTTACTAAAGTCTATCGTTTTGAGGGTAATTTTATGACCAACAGAGAGTGGATATTTGGTATCATAGGAACTGTAGCCGTTACCACTATGATGCTTGTAAGTGTGGACATCACAATTAATAAATTTGAACCTAGACCACTATCAGACAAACGCATCAAGTGCGTTGACGGCGAACTTTGGGAAGAGACTCGTCCCAAACTTTTTATCAAAAGCCATCGGGCTTGCTTCGAAGAAAGTAAACAAACAAAAAAATGACAGATGACCAAATAGTCCAAATTGCTAATGATGTAGACGCGTTTCTTATAAAAGAATCACAGTCTTTCAAAATTAATGCGATTGATTTAAGTGCGATCATCAATTCAAGATTGAGAATGCTTAGCGCCTCTGAGGGATATGAAGATGATTTTGATGCCCTTTTAGATCACTTAAATAGTCAAACTGTCACAGCACCGAAACAAATACACTAGATAATGAAGAAAAGAACATACGAAGAATTAGCAAAAATAGTTAACGATTACATGATTAAGTACGAAAATACTACGCGTAATCGTATTAAAATAGCCACAGGCATCAACAACCGCAAGCTTGACGAATTAGAACAGCTAGGATTAATTAAGCTACCCCCTAAAGTCAAAGCAGGCATGAATAGTAAAACTTGGAGATGGTATAAGACATGAGCACTTGGATCACAGATAAGACTATCAAGTCAATGTATAGCTTATTGAGATCCATGCCACCATTTAATAAATGGAATCTTCCCCCCGCATATAAAATCAAATTTAGAGTCATTCATGACTTTGATCTTCTTGGTGAGATGGATGTACATAAACTTGTCATGAAGATTGGTACTAAACACCAAGAGCATTTTGAGTCTGTATTAACTACAGTGGCTCATGAGATGGTGCATTTAAGTTTATATATTGATGGATGTGCTTCATTCAATCAACACAGAAAGCCATTTAGAATGAAAACCGCACAGATTGGTGACCTATACGGTTTTGATAGGAAGATGCTTTAGTCTTTTGGCGGGAAGCGTTTAGTGACGCTTTCGTATTGAGGACCATACTTACTGTATAAGTATTCAGCACCCATTAATGGTAAACTTAATGCGCCTGCTACACCTCTTACAGGTGCAGGAACTGCGGGTGTAAGTGCTGTACCTGCTGTAAGTGCTTCAGTGGCAGATAATAATCCCCCACCAATCTGACCCTTTTCGAATCTTTCTCTAGCTTGTTCAGCAGAATATCCTGCGCCTAAGCCTGCTAATGGACCTGTAACGCGAGAATGCTTTCCAATGAATTCACCGATACCTCTTGGAAGTGCTTTCAATCCTTCTTTAAATCTTTGACCTCTTGTAAGTGGTTTGACTTCTTTTTCAGCTAAAGCTTGTGGCGGAACTAATAAACCTGTATCTGTAGCTGTTAAAGGACCCATCTTTAATACAGGGCTGTCTTGAAGGATAATGCCTGACCTTCTCATACGCTCAATAATTTCTTTATTCTTGGCGGCTTGCTCTGCTCGACGCTGAGTCTCTAAATTAAATCCTGCTTCTCTTGCGCGACCTGATGTGCCAAACTCAGGTTGTGTACCAAATCTAGGATCGGTTGGAGGTACGCCTGTAGCAGGCGCTTTAGGTTTGTTACCCATGTATTCACCAAAACCTATTGCTGTACCTAAGCCTGCTCCTGTCGTAGGAAGTATTGCTTTGTCAATAGGACTTCTTTCTTCAAGAGTTTTTGGTTCTGCATCTAAATGTTCAGGTAGAGGTTCTACAGGTGTGAAGTTTTCATCTTCAACTTGCGCTACTTCACCCGTAGCTACTAGCGGACGAACGCTATGAATGTCTTCTAAATATATTCTTGTCTCTTCAGGAATTGAGTTTGGGTCTTCGCCGTTTTTTAAATAGCGTTTAGCTACATTAGGGTTGGCGTTATATGCCACAAGCGCGGCTCTTTCATTGCCATCAAACATATCTAAATTTTCTTTAAATAGTTTTAAGCCAATGTCAATATTGTGATTAGGATCTTGTAAGTCTTCTACGGCGTAACCGTATGCTTTAGCGTTAGCAGGCATGACTTGCATAACGCCTGTAGCACCTTTTGGAGACTTACCTTTTGTTTGAAATCTGTTTTCACGCCAAGCAAAAGCTAACGCAAGATCAGGATCAATACCTACCTCTTGTGCTTTAGAACCAATTAAGAACGCGTTATTTTGTTGTTCTTTATTGAGCTTAACTTTTGTGAAATCCATTTCCATAGTTATTCACTTTCCTTAGCTTTTTGTATAGCTTCCCAAAGACTTCCGCCTTTTTTAGGTTCTGAAGTTGTCTTGCTACCTTCTACCCTTGCAGGTGTCATACCGTATTTAGATAATAGATTACCAAGCTTATTATCGTAACCTACTTTAATTGTATTGTATTCAGGCGATCCCTTGAATTGTCTTACAGTGCCATTTGGATGAGACTCTTGCCACTGTGCAAATTTGGTTGCCATAGCACTATCGAACTCAGCGCGTGCAATAATACTTTCTGCTTTAAGCGCGGCTACTTTTGGATTGTCTGAGATTTGCGGACCTACGTTACGCACAATGAGTCGTTCGTTATCAGATACTTGACCTTGACCTTTAAACACTTGGCTGAAACCTAATTCAAGTTTAGCTATGTTTCTAGCAACAATAGCCGCAGCGTTAATTTCGTCTTGCGTACCGCCCGCCGTACGAATAATCTTTTCAATGTTAGAAACACCTACACTGATGTCACCAAATTTAAGTGGCTCACGAATTAATTCACCAAATGCTGTTACAACACCAGGTCTTGCTAAGATACCAAACGCGTTTTTAGTTTGTGGGTTAGTTGCAATTGAGTATACAGCTTTAGCGTCATTGATTTGATCAACCGCGCTATCACGTCTTGTTTCAAGAAATTCAATATCTTTTACATTTGATTTTGCAGTTTCTTTGACTGTTTCTTTTTCGCCTTCAACTCTTGTTGCTCTTTGTTGTGGAGTTTCAAATTGCTCAGTTGTTTTTCCTGTTGGGGATACGACAGCTCTTCTACCTAGAATACCTTTGTCTTGGTAATATTGATTAAATATAGCTGTGCGCTCTTCGATAGGCATATCTCTTGTTGCTCTATCTAGCTTCTCAATTTCTCTAGCTTGTTTAACAGTAATGTTTTCTATAGGTTCACCAATTACAGGTAATGTTATTTTGGTTGAGCCAAATTCTTTTTGTTCTGTTTCTACGCGTTTTTGTTGATTATCTTGAAGCTTTTCTAATATTTCACGAGTTTCTTTTGTAGGAGCAGCCACAATCATTGCGTCAGTAATTGTTACACCACTTTGTGGATCTCTTGCTTCATTAATAAGACTATATGCATCACGCACAGATAATGTGCCTGTACGAGCTACAGTTGTTGGTGCGCCTACTTTACCAAGCTTGCCTGTTAATGCGTCTTGTAGATATTTTTTACCTGCTAATTCTTTTTCTAATGCATAGTCTTTTTCTGTTTGACCAAGTTGCAAGCCTAATAACTCTGCTTTAGTTTTAGCGTCTTCTATATTCATCTTTTGTTCTTCAAGCGCGGCGTCACTATAACCGCCGAAAGCTGTACCTAAACTTTCTGCAAAACTTCCTGTTTTAGCAGGTGTTAAAAAGCCTCGAGACATAGCTAACAATTTAGGATCATAACCCAAGTTGGCTGTTCTATTTTTAAAGCTGTCAATCATCTTTTGAAGATGTTGATCGTAAGCAAGCCTTTGCTTTCTTAAACGCTCTGTAGCATCACCTTTGTAAAGAGCTTCTTCTGAAGTTTCTTGCGCAACGGGTGTAATTGGCTCTTCAGGTTGGGTGACTGAGTTTAAACCACCTTGTAATTCGTCAGCCATTATGAATTCCTTTTTGCTTTAAGTTTTAAATACTTTTGAAAATTTTCAGGAACAGGTTTTTTAACATTACCACCTTTTGCATAACTTGCCATACCACCATCTTTTAATGGTAATCCAATACTTCTGCCAAGGCTCATAAGCTGATCAAAAGCCGCTTGTGGTAAGCCAAGAATATTACTTATTGCGGATTGTTGTGTAGTTCCGCCTGTTGTTCCTGTTGTCCCTGTAGGAGATCCCATAAATGCACCAAGACCTGTGAGTAAGCCACTGATTTGTGATAATGGACTTAATGCATATTGACCTGCATATCGTGACTGGGAAACAGATCGGAAGAGCACACGTCTGAACTCCAGTCACTCCGCGAAATCTCGTATGCCGTCTTCTGCTTGAAAAAAAAAA
>OGVS01000005.1_pt1 | contig 16751 bp, 28 predicted proteins | sample 1575811 | NCBI WGS metagenome assembly OGVS01 (sample SAMN07581543, study PRJEB24739) | freshwater metagenome | place: Singapore | collected 2015-04 | reverse complement strand
TGAATGTGACGCTGTATGAAAGATTACATCGAACTGATCGTAAAAAGATTTCGGTAAAGAATCAAAATCAGAAACAATGTTATTCGGATTATTAAAATTACCGAACCACTGTAAGTCTACAGTCTCGATTGCGTATTTGCTGCGTAAATGGTGATAGACTGCGGAACCAATATATCCGCAACCTCCAGTAATTAATAACTTCATAATCTATTCTCTAACTCATCAATAATAGGTTTCAAGTCAACGGCAAATTGTTTATGCCAATGATAGCGAGAGATCGCCATTTCTTTATTTAGTAGATGCTGCCCACCGTTGCCAACAGCCTTATCTGCATCAGGAATCTGTGTTTGAATAGCAAGTTTTCTGTCAACTAGATGTTCATTAAATGGTGAGTACCCATACCACAGAATGCGAAAATCTTCAGCAGGTGTGCCCCAGTAATGTCGACCTGCTCGCCAGACGCTGGTATCAAAATAGTTTATCGGAAAGTTATGCATGCTGCGCATCTTGCGGTTGTCGTACATGACGTTATCTTCGATTGATTGAAAATCTCTGGCGCCAGCATACGCATTGTAGATTGTATCTTCACTATAATCGCAAGGCATACCAAATGTTCTTTGCTGAACCAGAGATTTATTAGGATCTGGTTCAGTGTAGTATTGCGCATCAGTATCAATCATCACATCGCACGGAAGTAGTTTCTGCATACGCACGGGTTTTTTTGATTTGTATGCTGAGAGTAATCTGCGCGTGTTACCAATTAAAAACTCAGTTACATTTAATGCAATCATCCACGCATACGGATATTGTTGTTGAATGCTACGTTCAATATTCATAACTTCAATATCGCAATTGGCTGCATTAAAGTCTTTATTGACAGATTTAATTACTTGCCATTTGGGTGTAATTTGTTTGACGAGATCCATGGAGTCGTCAGTAGAATGATAGTCAATTATGATTCCATGATCGAACTTATCTTTGTGGTGCTGAAGCCACCAATTTAATAGATACTTTTCATTACGAACGTGACAAATTACAAATCTCATTTATCTTTCCACGGTAGTTTTCCGCTGTATCGATTTAGCATTGTGGCATTACCTTCGAGGAAGAATTCCTTGCGAACAGAAATGCCTGTGCTTCCTACTCGGTATTTTACCGTATAATCGGCATTGGTGTCAAACTTTAATTTATTGTTTTCATGCATCAAAACTGCAGTCAAAGCACGATCAACTTCCATGATACCATTGCCTGGTCTTGCTGGACGATACCATACAGGCGCAAGTTGAACTGCAACCTCACGGCGAACAAAGAAACAACTCACATCTACGAAGTGATCATTTAAAACAGACTTCCACTTACCAAGATTTTCGCAGTCGTCATTACAAATGAAATTGCCTTCGCTGTCGATAATCTGACGTAATGAATATGCCCAGTCTAACTTCTTTTCTGTTACAAGATTAACAAGACTCTCTAAATGGTTTGGTGTAAATTCGTTGTCGTCATCTAGCCAACACACATAATCGCAGTCTGCAAGTAACGTGAATGCTGCATAAATCCGATGTCCATTAAATCGATTTAACCCAGTAGCATATGGTAGGACCATAACATGCTCTTTTGATGGGTTAGGGAACTCAACTGCTTTTAGAATAGGGTCAGCGATTTCCCATTTGTTTTTTCCGTCTACAACTACAATATGTTCATAGTTCTCATAAGTCTGATTGCGAACCGACTCAATGCAATTAGCAAGCCTATCGCCACCAGTTGTTGCTGTTATGACTGTAACTTTCATAGGGAACTTCTCTTCTTACAAAATTCAATAACACTAGGATCGTTTTTTTGATCGCCATATGGTGCATACAACGCACGTTTAATTGGCTCAGCAGTATTTTTTAAATTGCTCAAGTAATAAACTGCTAGACTTCGGCGTGAAATGTTAGCAGGACACTTTAGTGGTTCTGGTAATCCATGCCAAGAGTTTTGTGCAGTGTTAAAAAGAACTGCACGATTAAATTTATTTTCAATCTTGGTGACGCATTCTTTAGGTTGATTTGTTTCTTCGTTATGCGACCAGAGTTCTAAACCACCACCCCATTTTGGATTCCAGTCTGGAGTCATGTAAATAATAAGATTGTAGTTCCGCATGTAGGGAACTTTCGGATGGATAGAATAATCTTTATGGATATTGAGTTTACCACCAACATTGTGTGAGTGCATTCCACCACCATGTAAACCAACATCAGAAACAATAACAGGATTACCAGTTATGTTGCTTAAAATGTTGGTGAAGTAACTGCCGCAAAGTAGAAAGATTGCGTTATAAACAGATGGAGGAAACCTGTCCCAGTGAGAACAGGCTTTCTTTTTTTCTACAGGATTGTCATACGCTACTGTCCAAACAGGATCGTCATGATTAGGAAACTCTTCTGCAATCTTCTGCGCATGGCGAGAAGTGAAGAAGTCATCAATAACTATATGCTGAAATGGTTTTGCTTCGCGAAACTTGTCCTTAATGTTATCAACATCGATAGAATTTATCATTTAGTCCCAAAGGTTTTCATAGTATTTTCCAAACAAACGGAAGGCATTTTTCTTGCGTTCCCAATATGCTTTGGCTTTGACTTCATCATAGACACCCTTGTCAACAGTGACAAGTTCAGTCCAATCCTTATCTTCTACTGGTACATATTTATACTTTGGTTTCTTAATCCAAAAGTTTGGGTCGCGATCTTTAGCATGTTCACCGAATGCCCAGATCATTTCTTTCATAATCCAATCCCAACGCTTGAAGTGGAATTCATCTACATCCCACTCGTTTTCTTTTGGTTTGGCTTTTGTTGAACGAATTTCTTCAGGCACATCCGCATCGTCAGTATAAGGTGCGCCATGAGTAGTTTTGCGCAATTGTTTGAGCATCGGATGAATAATGTCAGCAAGAGTGTGATCCATAGACCATGTGTCCCATGGATCAATGCGAATCGACTTCTTTTGCTTACCGTCTTTTTTTGGATACTTGCCAATCGAGATTTTCATGCCAAATAATATCTCATGATTCCTGCAAATAGAACAACACCAATGACGCCATTCAGGATCATAAGCGCACGATCGTTCCATTTAAACCCAACATAAAACCAACCACACGCACCAATCCAACTACAAATTAGGTCAACATATTGAAATTCGATAAGACCACTTGCTCTTACAGTGATTCCGATAAGTGTAATGAGGCTGGCAGTCCATTTGACATACCAAGTTATGTCATACTTTGGTGTGACTGAATTTACTTTTGTCACGACTTCTTACGACGCGCCTTGCGTTTCTTTGAACCAAGTTTAGCACGACCTTTACCGTGTCGTTTTGTTCCAGTTTTTGCTGGCATATTAACCTCTCCTCATCCGCGAAATGTCTTTCATCTGTTCCTCATCAATCACAGGAACAGCATTAGACTTATGCATCGTTGCGATGCCTTTAACAAGAGAACCTGTATATTTCAGACTCTCTCGCCTTTCAGTATATATTCGATCAGTCTCTAGAGACTGAAGATTGCGCGCACTGTCTGCGCCAATCCGAGGGCTATACTGTAAGCGCGGAATTTCGTTTGTTCCCAGAATATGCGAACTTTTGCTATACTTTTTTGCAACAACACCTTTCACCTTCCGTTTCTTTTTAGGTTTGAAACGAGCAGCGCAATAGATCATCATACAATTACAGGATACGTTTCAACGTGCCAGTTATAAAACTTCTGAATCTCAAGAATCTTTTGTCGTACAGGCTGTGGCGTGTTGATTCCATACTGGTACTCAAGTTCAATCAATTCTTTTGTGAGTTTGCGCAACTCACGAACCTCAACCATTGTGCCAAGAGGCATAACTTCAAAATCACCGTTTGACATTAGACTTTCTCCACAAGTTTAGACAGAGTGTAATCAGCAATTTTAGAACGAATCATCGTCGGAATATCTGTGAACGGATCTTCAAGATAGTAACGACAACCATTCTTCCATCCATTATACTTGACAAATCGAGCAAAATCAAACATGTGTTTGTTATTGCCAGGATCAAACGCGACACGCTCAATTGGTGCTAAAACAGAACGACGATATGAATTACTCATTAAAATACCGACTCTTTCGTTTGGCTGGGATACAAATTAGTATACCTGAAATGAACCCAAAAACAAAACAAATAACTCCAAAAAAGTAAGGATCTTCCATTAGGAATGCTCCGCATTGTAATCAGAATCATCAGGGTCAAAAGAAAGATCATCATACGACACCATCTCAGCATCAGTGTCATTCAGATCGTAGTCAAGATCACCACGTTCATACGCAGCAAGAATATCATGGACCTCGAGAACGGAAAGTCCAGTTGCAGTTGCGATTTCCCGTTCCTTCATGCCATCAAGACGATACATCTCAATGACATCAATCTCAGCATTTTTAAAGAAACCCATGTTAGAACTCCACCTCTGAAACTTGATTTTTGCGCTCTTCTTTGTACACACGATCACCCAACGTCAACAGAATGTTTCGTGCATCTTCAAGACGTGACGCAGCGTCATAAATGGTGCGTGAGTCCAAAGAATACAGAATCTCATGTATCATCAGTTGATCAACATTTGAAACAAGATTTGCTGCTTGAACAGCCAATGTGTTATTGTCAGTCATATCAACCCCACTCTTTGAAATCGCCAGTGGCTTCGTTCTGTTCGTAGCCAAGATTGTATTCAGCAATTTGCAATTTGGTCATGTCTTTCTCAAGCACGCGATCACTATTGAAAGTCACATAGCCATTGATGTCGCTTTTCATGTAGTGTGGGCTGCGAGCACGACGATAGTAACTGTCAGCGCGACCACGATCGTACGGACCACCATGTCTGTCATCGATATACATTATGCCACCACCTGCACGCGAGGCTCAACACCTTTGGTCTCAGCCAAGTCATCGAAGAAATGATGACCAGGGAGCGGAGCAACGAAAGTTTCGGTGAACTTGATTTTGCTCGGCTTGCCTTGCAACTCGCCCTGCCACACACGCTTGAGAGTCGTGGCGCGGAACGTACCGTCGCTCAGGACAGCGGTCACGAGACCAACATAGTAACAGTTATTGACACCAACGAAGTCAAGAGACTTGACGACGTCACCTACTTTGATTTCATTTCGCTTTTCCATACTATTATTATCGCCGATTTCGGTCGAAAAGTAAAGCAGTAAAAACTCTAATAAAATCAATAACTTGCGCAATCCATGGAACCTCCTGCAATCCTTTTGCAGCGGTCTTGGTTTGGGGTAGGTATAAGGGTAGTCTAGGTGAATTTAGGACCTTCAAACCAGGCAACAAGACTATGCCTGCGACCAGCGGTCACTGGTTCCAATGCATGCCACAAGTAGGAGGTGAATGCAATAATTGTTCCTCGCTGACGCATTGCAAGTCGGTCACCGTCTGACGGATTTTGTATCATACTTTCTATATTCAAATCACCACCTTGATATTCTTTCGGATCAGTTAACTGCAAAACCATACTAACTTTTCTATGTCTGTTAGATGGGTTGATCCAAAACACATCTTGGTGTCTTTTATACTCGCCTTTGTACTCGGCATCATATTCAGTAAACTGCATTGGAGGCAAATGTGTCACATTGAAATTGAACCAATCGTTGTTGATGATTCTCAAGTATTTCCACATTGTATCAAAAGTATAATTTAATTCTGAATTTTGTTCGTAGACCCAACGCACATAACTTCTACGCACACCTTCATCTTTGATGCCAGAGTCATATCCTAATGTAGGAGATTCTTTTGGAAGTTTGATTGCAGATTGAATTATCGCATCACATTGTTGTGGGCTGACTGCGCCTACCCAATAACACCAGTCGCTTTTCATAGGTCACCAAAAAATGTTTTGTCATTAAATGCTTTATCATCAATCCAAACATCATAACTTGGTTTGCCTAATCTGACTTCATGAAACTTTGCGCCCCAAGCCATTAAGGATCCAAATGTAATTTGGAATTGATTAATTCCGCTGCCTGATCCACGAGCAGTCCAATAAATTATTGTGTTGCCATCCTCATACAATTGATTAATTTTTTCAATTCTTTCAGGATATGGTTTCGACAAATCATATCTTCGTTTACCATCAATTGTTGGTGTGTAACAAATAGTTTCGTCAATATCAACAATGTAAATCATATATTGTCTAGTTCCTTTGGAAGATTGTAGTATCTAATCTTGACTCCTGCTTCATTTAACATAAACTCAGCGTGGTCTATTGAATAGTGTTTTCCTGCACCCACTCCTTTCCATGGACGGTTCGGACCAATCACTTCCTTGATGCCTGCTTGAATTAATGCGCGAGTGCAGTCAGCGCATGGCTTTGGTTCCCAATTTAGATATGCACGAGAGTTGTTGAGTGAAACTCCAACACGTGCTGCGTTGAAAATTGCATTGCGTTCAGCATGCTCAACCCAGTTATACTTTTCTGGACGCTTCCAACGATCAGCCCAATCTTCTTCGATTCCGCGAGGAAATCCATTAAAACCCGTCGACAAGATGACATTATCATCATTAACAATCACACAACCCACCTTTGTCGACGGGTCTTTGCTTTTCTGAGCAATCAGAGTAGCCTGTAAGATAAACAATTCATCCCACGATAGTTCATCACGAATCATTAAATACCTTCAATTATTTGATTGAAATCTTACGAGGCTTCTGTTCATCAGGAATAACATTCTCTAATTGAATAGTTAGAATGCCATCTGCTAGAGAAGCATCACGAACGATTACCGTATCAGAGAGAACAAACTGGCGAGAAAAACCTCGACCAGCGATTCCCTTGACAAGATATTCGCGCTCATCTTTATCAGCATGCTTGCCTGTAACCTTCAGAGAATTCTTTTCGGCTACAATTTCAATCTCTTCCTGCTTGTAACCTGCAACTGCAAGTTCGATGGCGAAGTTGTATTCGTCCTTCTTGATTACATTTACAGGTGGGAAAGCACTAGGATTAGAGTTTAGAATATGCGTGGCGTTGTCGAGAGCAGTAAAGAAATTCTCGAAACCCAACGCAGTTGGCAAGTAACGGTCATAATTTAGAACTGATGATGTTAATGCACTGATATTTGTCATTTATATACTCCTTTAATAAGCAAGTTTAACAAGTTTGGACCCCTATTGGGCATCCACCTTTATTTATACTCCATCTCATTAAAAAAGTCAAACGCCAGTTGAACCAAATCCACCAGATCGTTCAGAATGTCTTTCTGGTTGTTTTGTGAGAATAACAAAATCCACCTTTTCGTTACATGTTACTTCAGCTTGGGCAATTCTTTCGCCTTTCTTTAGGACTTGCCCCAGTTGAGAAATATTTGTTAAAAGCACATACACCTGCTCTTGATAATCAACATCCACAATGCCTTCTGAATTAGCAAGAACTAATCCTCTTTTTAAAGACAACCCAGAACGTGGATGTAAGCGGATACTATATGTTTGAAGTGGTGGTGATGGTGCACTATAGATATCTGCAAAATTTTCTATGGTAAATCTTTTCTCTATCTTAAAGATCAAGCCTGTTGGAATCAACAGACGATCTCCTGGGTAGATAGAAATCTCGCCAAGATGATTAATCTTTTGCGTAATTGGATTATTATATTTGTCGTAACCACTGACTTGATCAGTTGTTGGCTGAAATGAGAGATCAAAACAATTGGATAATGATGTGCCATATGTTGGCATTTCCATATCATCACGAAGTCGATACACATTCAATGCAAGCACAAATTATTCCTCTTTCTTTTTCTTACCGATTGTATACTTAGAAACTAATTGCCAATCTGCTTTATCTTTAAATGGTAGGATCTTAATCTGGCTCAATGGTGCCACGTTATCCTTTGTCTTTGCTGGATCAACGAGTTTTACAAGACCCCATTCAGCCATTAAATTAGCAATAGTATTGCGACGTTGCATATCGTTGTCGCTCATATTACTTGGCTTACCATCGAGTTCAAAGAGTTCTTTGAAATGTACGATGTAATACTTACCCTGTTTGTGGAGGATATGGCAAGACTGGTAGAGAATGTTGTCTTTCTTTGCTGCAACACCAATGCGAGTAAGAGTCTCGCGCACCTTTAGGAAGTCATCTTGCTTTTCTAATGTGACTTCTACGAGTTTATCGACCATGGTCAATCATCCTTTATATAATTCTTTTTTGATAACCGCGATCTGGTCGTCAGAGAGAATCTTTAAGGCTTCATATGCTTTAGCATCAGAATAACCATAATATTCTTTAACCACATCCAAATCAACGCTCTTCGCCTTCTTGTACCATTTATTATATGGACGTTTAGAGGCTCGAACTATATTTAGTAAAAAGTCATATTTAAGTTTGTTATCCAGATTAGGATATCGGTTGATTTCGTTCGCTATTAGTGCGGTATCTCTATGGTAAGACAATGCCCTATTGACCATAAAACTGGAGTATGACTTCTCGTCCTGTTCTGTCAGCAGGGCATATTCTTTCGTCTGTAGAATAGACGGGAGTATTTCTTTAAACAGATCAGCCATAAAAAAATTCTTCTAGGGTGTTAATTTGTTCATTTAAATTGTTATCATGAACTGCTTTATTCTTAAAATCACCACCATAAAATTCCACTGCTTTTCTGCTATTTTGCATTTGAGTCACATACTCAAGATTTGATACATGATTGTTAAGGGGATTATGGTCTATATGATTAATGGTGATTGTATTTTTTATCCAAATTTTTGCAGGTTCTGGGATGTGATGCCAACAATCCTTTAGTTCTTCAGGTGGGAATTTTTCTATTGGTTTAAACGCATGCATTACTAATTTATGCACAAATATATTTTTTCTAATTGTATTTTTACTTTCAACAGCATAATTATATCCATCATGTGATGTTCCAATAAAAAAATCTAACGGAAAACATAATTTACAAACACTTCTGCCATTAGAGTAATCTAATTTCAGTTGTTTGTTAGATAAATTACTTATTACATTACCATAATTTGATACCAAATACCAGGGATGGATTTTTTCTGCGACAACTACTTCTTTCCATATTTCTTTGTTACTTTTTTTAGCCATTGAACTTGCACTCTACCATCAATTCAGTCAAACACGCAGTAAGATTTAGTTCCTGATCAGCAACAAACGCTGACTGATACTGATACTTGGCTAGAATAATAACAGCATTAGGAATCGTGGTCTTATCCATAATATCATAGAGACTGTTATAGATCTTACGATACAATACCGCAGGATCATCAGTACCATTATCTGCTACCCACTTACGCATAGCACTAAAATTTTGTTCACGCAGCGCCATCACAAGTTCGCCGATTGATACATCAGCAAGATTGGTTAAAATACCTGCATCGATTTTACCGCTGACGGAATATCTTTGCAATTCATTCAGTACTCGACGATAATCAGGAAAATATTTCTTGACTACTTCAGCAAGAATAGATGGCTCAAAAGGAACCTTTTCGGTCTTTAGAATTTCAGCAGCACGCTTCATGAATGCTGCTGCCATCTTTGGCTTTTCTTCCTTGCGCAGTTTGAATTCAATTACTGCGCATCGTGAGTGTAGAGGCTCAATAATACGATTCTTGAAGTTACAAGTCATGATGAACGTACAGTTATGCGCAAACTCTTCCATCGCAGCACGCATCGCTGGCTGAGTTGAGTTTGGATTCAGATAATCTGCTTCATCAATAATGATGACTTTCTTGCTACCAGTCAAAGACATAGAACTTGCATAGTTCTTAATCTTCATTCTAAATGTATCAATGCCCGACTCATCTGATCCGTTGATCATCAGATAATCGCAGCCAATTTCTTCACACATTGCTTTGGCGACGGTAGTCTTACCAACGCCAGCAGTGCCGCAGAGAAGGAGATGAGGAATCTCCTTGCGATCTACATAGGATTGAAAAGTGCTCTTGTATTCTTCAGGAAGAATGCAATCGGAAATAGTTTTCGGTCGATATTTCTCGACCCACAAAGCATCTATCATAATATAACTCCATCACAAAAAGAAGATGGGGTGGAGGAGGTGAATCCTCACGGCGAGCAGTCTGGCGGATAGTGCCGTCAACAAGAAGGCTGCACCCCAATAATCTTATTTAGCCACGTTTTCGTAAATGGTTTGGAAATCGCTTTGCTCAGCAACTTCTTCCTCATAATTACGTTTGTGGTAAACACGCGCCAGTTTGCGACCGAGTTTCTTAGGGATCTCACATTCATCTTGCATCTTCTGAAGAATCTCTTTAATGAGATCACGTTCTGCTTCAACACGAGTTAGTGAGTTTGAGATTTCTTGTAGGCATCCCAATACCTTTACTTTGTCAAGTGCCATTATTCTTCTCCGAAGGTTGAACTTGCGGCTTCGATTGCGATAAAGTATTTGATGGTTGCATTCTTGTTAGAGAAGCAAGCCATACCACGACGAGAAACTTCAACATCGTATGTGCCGTCCATCATCTTAAAGTTTTCAACCTTCATGACTACGCGGAAAGTTTTGTCACTCGCACCAATTTCAATCTTAGATTGATCAGAGGAATCATCCTTCACGTCAGTTGCGATGAAATAGATCTTCTCACCATCAGACTCAAACACAAAGTTTGGTGAGCCAGAGATACCTGCACTCTTACGCATCCACTCAAGGTCTTCTTGCGTCAGCGTGAAAGAACAGTCAACACTACCGAGAGTGATCTGCTTTTCTGGTGGTGTTACAATAACCTTGGCAGTGCAATACTTGATATAATCGGAACGCTTCTTGTCTTGCGTTGCAATAACAACACGGTCATCGCTGAAGTCCAACTCTGCATCTTTGTAAAGAGAGATCTTGGCAAGAAGTTTATTAAGATCAAACAACGCAAACTCTTTTGAGAAGTTTTCGTTGACTGTAGCCTCAACATAAACAGTTTTCATTGGGGAGATTGTGCGAAGAATATTACCTGACTTAAATTGCAGACTCTGATTGATACCAGAGAAATTCTTTAGCACGTTCACAGTAGACTCAGAAAGTTTCATAATTTATAACCTCATTCGCTTCAACATCATTATTATACAACGAGCCAACGATTTTGTCAACTCTTAATTTCAACTCATCTAATGAACAATTATTGTCCATTACTATATCATAGTGAGCACCTATCCAAGCCCATTCACTGAAATGAACTTCTGGATACGCATTACGCATTATATCTAATTTATTGTATACATTGCATTCTCGAGCAAGAGCATACCACTCAGGATCATCACCACGACGAACACGAATAACAACTCCCCCAGAATCTTTAATAGCATTGATTTCATTTGGAAATCTCACATCTGCAATAACATAATTGTTGTATGGTGCTTGTTCGCAGCGACGTAGCACAGTATGAACCCAGAGGTCAGGATGAAACACACCACGACCTGCTTCTGTGCCCATAAGTTGTAGTGCTAGTCTTGGAGAAAATTCTTTGCCGAATTTTTCGGACCACCACTTATCTGGTTGCTCGCGCCATGCTCGAGATTCTGGAGTGTCTCCTTCAAGCATAGCACGATCCCAACCGAATACAGCAGCGCAAGAATCTTTTACACTATTCGCAAAACTCTCTTTGACGAAATTATGTCTTTCGACCAAGAGATCTGCGACTGTGCCTTTACCTGCTCCGATGAAGCCAACAAGACCAACAATCATACAATATTAAAGTGTGCCGACGTAGTTAGCAACTGCTGGCATATCACCAGTGAATGCATAAGTGCCAATGTGATGCGTTTTCATCCATGGACAGAGCCAAATCTGACCACCAAGTCGACGCCACCACTGGCAGAACATGTAATCTTCAGAAAGATAACGGTCAGAGCCGAAGCCACCATTTTCCTTGCTGTCGATTACTGTATCAAAGTATGCATGGATATAACGCGACCCATCGAAGTTGGCTTGACCAACATGGTCTGGCTTGTAACGAAGTTGCGGATAGGCATCCTTGAACTTGCTAAACACTTCACGCTTGACCATCATGAAGCCAGTTCCGATTTCAAGAACTTCAATTGGCTCAGCAACTGAGAATTTTTCAGTTCCTGGTGCTGGATTGAAAACAAAATCACCCGCAACTTTTTCAAGTTCACCACTTTCAATATCTGGGTGTTTCTTGACTGCTTCTTTAATAGCATGCCATTTAATGGACTTCTTTGGATATGGACCGCCGATAATATCCTTGTTTAGCGCGAGAAGTGCAATAACATCTCTAGGATCGAAATGAATGTCAGCATCAAGAAACAATAGATGAGTAAAATTTTCTGCGCGAAGGAACTCATCGACAAGATAGTTGCGTGCTCTTGTAATCAGTGATTCATTAAAGATAAATGAATAGCGGATCTCAATGCCATAGTTTTGACAAACTGTCTGTAAATCAAGACAAGATTTGACAAACATACCATGAGACATACCACCATACATTGGTGTGGCTACGAAAAGTTTATTCTTTCGTAGTTCTTCTACTTTAACTTCAATTTGCATATTAACTCCAGAGTGTAAAATTCAAACCACTAACTATATAGTCAGCCAAATAGATCTTCTAATGTACTAACAACATTCAGTTTTTCTTTAAACTTAAAGTGATCACACCAAACAGAATCTACTGTATTGTTTAGACTTTCGTCATATTTACCAACCTTAACTTCGCAAGTCTTAGAGGCTAATTGTAAATATTGTGAAGCAATTTCTTTACGATCAAACTGTTTTACAAATTCCCAGTTGTTAGCAACAATCTTGCCGTAATCGAACGGTTCCATTGCAAGGAATTTATTACAGAGATCACCGAACTGTTTTGGTGTTGCGTCCCAAGGAATCATTAGATAGTTTTTACCTGCTTTAAGTAGACCATTGCCCTTCTCGTTGTCTGAAACACCAAGATTACGAGCAATCGGAACAACACCCATAAGCATTGCGTCAATGACTACACGATTAAAATGCTCGCCATAAGTCTTAGACCAAGAGGGATCTAACAAGAACTTACTGTGGCTAAGAATTTCATCGCGCTTCTGCTCAGAGACGAAGCCAATATATTTCATGCCTTTATCAAGAGCATTTTGCCAGATAGGTTTGCCAACTCTATCTTCAGTTGCTTGAGGATCGCGATCAAGTGTGCAATAATATTCTGGCTTACATTTATCTTTAGAAGCCATGTAAGCACGCTCAATACCATCACCTGCAACAATCACTTGACCATGAATATAGGGAACTGCTGCTACAAGGTCATCAACACGCTTCCAACGCTTGAATGTTTGAAGCGAGAAGATGGTGTTAGTTTTCTCATCGAAAGATGTTCCGCGCTTTCTGGAGATATCCTGCGGATTCAGAATCAAAGCACGAGGAATCTCCATTGCTTCGGCTTGATTGAATGCGCTCGGATGAACGCAAGCCAGACCTGAGATATACTTGCGAAGGTGATGAATCCATGGATAATTTTTCTTCAGATTGCCGTCGTGAACGATTACGACGTGCTTCGCCTTTACGTCCTTGAACATTCTTAGCCATGATTGTTTACCTTCTGAATCTTGACACTTAAATCCAAAAATAGATTGCCAAATAACAACATCATAATTGTTTGCTAGTTTGACAAACTTATTCACGTCATCATCATTAATGAAAGAAAGATACTCACCGCGCCATCCTTTACCCTGGTGAACAGGAAGTCCAGTTCCTACACCAATATCATATCCTTCTTTGTCATATTCATCAGAAAACTTGCCACCACTTTTTGTAGAACGCAAGTAAACAAACCCAGTTTCATGACCTAGATCTTTGAAACCAGCAATCAATTGTTCGGTGTGAGAAATAATACCACCGAAGTTATTAAAGTCATGGACAACAGTCAATACTTTCATAAATTATCCAAATAAATCTTCTAGGGTAGACGCTTTATTATACGCTTCTGGATGGTATTTGGCAACCATTTCTTTACCACCAACCGATTCAAGATATGTATACCACTCTTGTTCGTCCCACATTCCTGGGCTGATTCCGTTCCAGAGTTTTCGTTGTAATGGGTGCTCTTTGTTTTTTCTACGGCACTCAACATAATTATATCGATGATCTTCATACTCTTTGCTCCCGAGTTCAAGCATCTTCTCACGCAAATAACAAACAAGACTAATTCGTTCAGCAACATCATCATGCATTACAATCGGAGTATTGCCGTGCATACATTCATGGTTGTTTACAAGTAATAGATCTCCTGGGCGAACATTGATTGCTATTCTGACTTCAGGTAGAACCAAATAGCCACCAGAATAATTGCCGTTATTAGAAAGAACCAAGAGGTTGGAGAGTCCATCTGTAAAATCTCCTGCGTCATAGTGCGCTGCTGTTCGAAATGTTTTGTTCACTGTGATTGTTGTAAACACAGTTCCTGGGACAAGAAATGCAGGATCAATTTTATCTGCTGCTGCGCGTTGATTACTCCAACGTTCAGGAAGTAGTTCTTTGAATCCACGATCTAGCGTTTGAAGAAATGGAAAAGATAATTGAAACTTATCGTAACTGGTCTGAGTATAAGAAGTAGCACGACCGTAAGGAATCCGAGGGTAGCGATCAAACCAGCCAGCAATACCCGAATAAACGATATTGGCATACGTCGTGTCTGAAATGAACGTATCTTGAACAAATTTGGCTTCATGAATAACCTTCTCTAAATCTTTTCCTTTAATGAGATTATTGAGCCATTTTTCCCAACTAAATTCTGCTTCTTTGACTTCTTGAGCAAGCCAAACAAGACCACGAGAAGAAATGGCATCTTTATTTAACTCATGAATGCGCTCGACTTCATCTTTTAAATCTAGACCAAGATTGTTAACAGGAATCTTTGTCAAAAATTCTAGTGTGCGATATTGCACTTCAGTGACCCAATCGCGACCACCACACTTGTCTCCCTTCGGACCAGCAGCAAGCCCACGATTCTGCGAAGCAACAGCAGCATCACGCAATCCTGCGTAGGCTTGATCTTGTTGTTCTTTACTAAAGAAGTTCTTGCGAAACTTGAACGCAATGTTTTCTTCGCTTTCGCTTCCGATATAGCAATCTGTATCTTCTTCAATCAGAGTATCATAATGCGATTCATCAAGGAATTGACCTAATAGATGCGCGCAATCGTGTTTGTTTTTTGCTACTATTACTTTGACCATGAGAACACCTCTCTGCCTTGTGTTCTATTATATATGTGCATAAATTGTTTGTCAAATAAACTGTGGGGGCATTGCGCCCCCACGAGAACCAGAACAGGTTTTAACTCTTGCCAAGATTAGGCATTCATCGCGACGCTGATAGCATTACGATAGAGAGTCTTGCGAGCGCGAGCAACCTGACCGCGATCGATATACTTCTCGAACTGCTCCGAAGGAGTGCCGAGACGGTACTCGAAAGTCTTGGTGCCGTCGCTGAGTGTAGTGCGGTTCGTGTAAACCGAAATACCCTCATTGCGAGCGCGATACGCAAGATCAGCAGCGTTGTCAACCTTGAACATCGAGCGAACTTGGCGCGATGTCACGGTGTTGCCGCGAGCGAGATAAGAAACAAACGAATTAAGAGCATTAGACATATAACATACCTTTCAAAACACCCCATCAATAATACCGCAAGATTGGGGCTTTCCTTGCGACATACTTGTTATTATATAATAACAAATCCCAAAAGTAAACTATTGCGATTAGAATTGCGGTTCCTTCTTGTTAGCAGCAACCTTCTCAAGAGTTGCAAGAACACGCAGTTTGATTTGTTCTTCAGACAATCCGCTGTCTAGCATTTCACGCATGTCTGACTCAGAGAATGTCACCGTCTCACCATTGTACGAAAAGGTGACTGAGTTTGTAGTTGGGTTTTTAGATATGACCAATTCTTCTTTTGTGGAAGAAACAACAGGAGTCGCATCCGCATCAACCTTGGTATACAGATCCAAGAACGCAGTCTTGGTGTCAGTATCGAGTCGATTCAAACACATCTCGATTGCCTTCAAACGATTGTTGAAGATAGAGAATGCCTTGCTGATATGCACAAGACGTCGCGTCGAGATAACTTCGTCAACCGCACCATCAGCAAAAGACTTGCGGATGACTTCAGCCCACGTGATCAGAGGATCGATGAATACACCGTCATCAATGCCAAGCATTGCGAAATTCTTCTCAAGAATCTTGCGCTCGGTGGCAGCAGGAGGATACTCTTGCTCGACGGTGACGGCAAAACGCTCAAGGAATGCTTCGTTGAGCAAATTGGTGCCAATGAAACGACCATCGTCGCTGCCCTTGCCCTTCGTGTTCGCAGTCGCAATCACGTTGAACCCAGCAGCAGGATGGACGACTTCGCCAGTCTTCTTGTCGAAGTATGGCTTGCCTTCGAGAATCGGCTGAAGGCAGAGCAGACGCTCAGAACCATAGTCAGTCTCATCGAGAAGCAGAACCGCACCACGACGCATGGCGACGATTGCAGGACCTTCACGGCGGATAGTGTTACCATCGATCAGTTCGTAGGAACCAATCAGATCGGTCTCATCGGTCTCCCGCGTGATATTGACCCGAATCATCTCACGCTTCAGAGCAGCGCAAACCTGTTCGACCATGAACGTCTTCCCGTTGCCAGACAATCCAGTGATATACACTGGATAGAAGATCTTGGACGAAATGATGTTCTTGAGATCGGAGAAGAATCCGAACGGAACATACGTCGAACTGCGCTCAGGGACGAATGA
>OGVS01000004.1_pt1 | contig 17268 bp, 22 predicted proteins | sample 1575811 | NCBI WGS metagenome assembly OGVS01 (sample SAMN07581543, study PRJEB24739) | freshwater metagenome | place: Singapore | collected 2015-04 | reverse complement strand
ATTTTTTATCCTATCCGTTTTCTTGTTCTTTATTTACAGGTCTATTTGCTAAAGTTCTTGCAACAGATTCAGCAGAGCGACCCACCACATAACCTCCGAGTCCAACATTTAATAATGTCCAAACATCATCACCTGCGGTTGATCCTACTACGTTTGCGGCGCTTGTATGTAAAGCAAAACCGTCAGTAGTATTGGCTAAGTTGGCTACGCCATCGTAACCGACATACGGCATTAAGCAATTCCTGCTTGAACAAGTTTAAGTGTTACAACACCTGTACCTGAGCTTATAACAACCTTTACGCCTGTAATAGGAAATGCATAGTTACCATCCTGATTAGTTGTTTCTGACGCAACTGTTGGATGTGGAAACCATGTTGAAAAACCTGATGCAGGATCATCAAAAGTGTGTTGTACAGTGTATGTAGGTGAGCCTGAATCAACAATCACAGCAAAGCCAATATTGCATGGGTTTGTATTGGTGTTAATTACGATTGCATCACTTGAACCTGTGTTCGTTCTTGTTACTTGTTGTACTTTCATACGAATCCTTTAATTAAAAATGGAGGGGAGTTTCCTCCCCGTCCAATTATTTACCTACTTTACCACCGCGTTTTTTGTCAACAAAATGAGACATTCCCTCTTGAACTTCTTTAGAGTTAATGATTTTGTCAATGTCAGTGTCAGATAAACCTGATGGATATTTTACAGATCTACGGATATTAGCGCGCTCTTCGTCTGTTACAGTTCCTTGACCTCTTAATTTGTCTTTATAGGAACGTACAGCTTTATTAAAAGAAGCATCGCTACTTGGTTTACCTGTATATTCATCATCAATCATAGTTTTTTTGCCTGCTTTTTCGGCTTTCATGACTGCTTCGTACTCTGTATCACTCACTTGACCACCGCCTGCTTTTTGATAAGGAGAATACTTATCTAATAGCTTAGCTTTCGCTTCTTTCATTGCGGTTGCATTTTCTGATTTAAACGCACCCTGTAACTTTTTTTCAGCTACAGTACCTCCCTTTTTGAAGGTACCTGAAAGCTTATTAATGCTTACAGGTGTTGAAGGCTTTTTGTTACCTTGTGGCATACTAACGGCTTTGCCTTCGTCATTTACACTACCACCGTTAGCATACGCTTTTTTTGATGAACCACCCTTTTTAAAGCCACCTGCATTACCAAGAGCTACACCACCTGTTTTGTAACCACCTGCATTACCTTTGATTACGCCACCTGTTTTATAGCCACCTGCATTACCTAACTTTACATCACCTGTTTTTGCAGGAGACTTGTCAGTTTTTTCTGCTGAATGCATTTTGGTGTTGCGGTATTCACCGCCTTGGTTTTCAGTGTTGATGATTCCGCCATTAGCGTAGCATTTACCGCCTTTTTTAAGACCTTTGTGAGCGACTGAAGCTTTTTTACCTTCATGAGCTTTTAATTCGCTTTCAACTTTCTTAATGTCAGCTTTTTCTGCTTTGTGCTCAGCTTTAGATTCGCCACCTTCTTTCATCATGCGACGACCCATTGGAGCTCTAGCCATCATAGCTTTACGACGTGAAGCAAGTGAAGGACGTGCAGGTACGCGAGCTACAGGAGCCGCTGTTCTGCCTGCGATAACAGGAGTTGCACCTGAAAGCGCACCCATAATACCGCCATCCATCATTTTTTGCATTGGTTTGTGACCTGATTCACCACCGTGTTTCATTTTTTTATGAGCACTACCACCTTTTTTGAGTTTGAGCTCAACGGTTGGTTCTGTGGTCATCATTTTTACCATTGGTTTAAATTGACCCATTATATTCTCCCTTATTTAATTAAGCTGTGCGTGTAAACACATAAGCGGTTGGAGAAGAAAACATAATTGTGTATCTTGCTAAACCTGTAACGCCTGAAGCAACTGTTAAGTCACCAAAAGAAGCCGCTGAATCAACTGCCGCTGTTGATAAGATAGCGTTAGTATTTACAGCGATTGTTACAGCGCTTGCACCTGCTGTGTTGTCAATGTATAGGTCTAAAGTTGTACCTTTAACTGCACCTAATTGATTACCTAAAGCAGTACCTGTTGGTAAAGTGATTGTTGTAGGAGACGCTGATGTTGATGTAATGTAGCCTGTTGCTACTTGAGCTGCTGTTGCTGTCGCTGTTGCATTAATAGCGTTGTCAGTAGTAACTTGGTGTCCACTGATAAAGCCATTTTGTGATGCTACAGGACCATTAAATGTTGTTTTTGCCATGTTAATTTTCCTTCATACAAAGTAAATGACTCGTTAGTCGTGTATGCGTCTGCTAGGTCAGTCTAACGAGTCGATAACCCTAGGTATTTACTACTAACTACTTAACTATTACACGCCTGGTGTGCCGTACATAGCACGCCAATCGGTGAAGCCCACATCGTAACGCTCTGTTGCTTTGTAACGCATTGAGTCTGTTTCGAAGTCGCCTTCCATAGTTTTTTCTAACTTACGTCTCATGAGAAGCTTCATGCCTTCAGGAGCATCAGTTTGAACCCACCATGCTGTAGCTGATGTTAAACGTGAAAGAACAGCAGCGCCTTCGTCGAGTAAGCCAATTGATTTAATTGGGTTTACATCGTTGTCAGCAGTGCCTGATCTTAAAACAGATTTAAGCAATACTTCAGCTTGGAAAATGTTACCAGGAGCAACTACGAGTTGTCTTGGAACTAAACGAATCTTCTTGCCGTTGTTGTCAACAGCTTGACGGATTTGAATTAACATTTGTTCAAGTGATGTTTGTGAAAGGTTAGCGGCAGTTGCTAATAAATTAGAAGCTGTACCGTTAACGATTGGGTGTGAAGCAGAGTTCAATTGAACGCCGTCACCACCAGGGTATGAAGCATTAAATGCTACGTTAAGCACGTTAGCTGATAATGTTTCTTTTGTTTCAATCAATGATTGTGCTAAGTGTCTAGCATAAACTTGACCGATACGGATATGGTCACCGTCTTCAACTAAAACTTTCGTTAAAGCAAACGCTAAACCGTATACTTTGTATACATAGCGTTTTAAGAAGAGCACGCCACCTTGTTGGTACGTTACAGGTGTACCGTCAGGTAGTTGTGGTGCCGCACCGAAACCATAGAGAACAGGTTCTTCATGGTAATTTCTTGGAATACCTTCTTGTTCACGGAAAACGCGTGACCATTCATCGGTACGTTGATCATAGACTCCATCGAAGCATTCGTTAAGGATTGGTTCAACGATACTGCGGAAGTCCGTACTGCGCATTGGAGCTGCCATGTTTTGTTCCCCTTAATTAAATGCCTGGTACAACAGCAGCGATTTGACGTCGTGCTACTTGTACTCGTACGATTGTGTAATTGTCACCCCAATTATTGTCAGGGTATGGAGCAATGTCTAAAACTTGTACTTGACCTTGTACACCTGTCGCTAAAACTGTAGCGTTAAGTGTAGCTTGTGACAAGCCTGTAGTTGTAGAACCTGCTGCAAAGTTACTGAAATTAGCGTCTAATCCAACTGCTGTTTGAGCAACTGAACCGTCTGCTTGAATTTCGTAGACAATGTTAGGGTCGTTATAAAAATACGCTACGCATGAACCTGTTTGGTATGCTGTATTAGCAGGCCAATAGTTTGATACGCGGCGTCTACCTGTTGTGTCTGTCCATTCTACACCTGCGAATGCACCTGAGACTGCGTCTCCTGTAGCATTAACAGGCTCAATTACGCCTGAACCTGCAACGTATAGCACAGGTTGGCCTTTTAGAATGTCAGTTGCGTATGCGCTTGGAATACCGCCTGCGAGTGCTTGAGCACGATCCAAACCTGAAGGATGGAACGCAGGACGTAAACCAAACGGAGCTGATGTTGCTGACATAAATTACTCCTAAGTTAATTTAAATCTGCTCTCTTAGAAAAGAGGAGCAGGTTTCGGTTTGTCTAAACTGTCCATACCGTCACCTTCGATTTGACCTAGGGGTTTACCGTTACTATCGCGACCACCAAGTTGTTGTTCAGATTGAACTCTAACTTTATTAAGCTCGTCTTGCGGAGCTTCGTGGTGGAAATGAGTCATAATGTCTTGATACGCGTCTTCGGGTATCTTGAACAATAACATCTCATTGCACGCAATATAACCTTCATGTGCACCTGCTTTGACACGATAATTTTCAAAGCCTGGTATCTCTTCCGATTTTACAGGTTGATAACCAAGTCTAATTCTTTTATCGATGCTGTCGTAACTGTTAGTAGTTGACAACCAACACAAGTGCCACCCTTTCAAACTAGGGACGTTTGGCAGTGCGCTTTGTGTCCACTCATCTTTCCACATCTTACGACGTTCTTCGGATGATACGAACGTATCCTCGGGTGCCTCACGAACTGAATCATGACTCGCGCGATTTTCGCGTCCACCTGCTGATAATGATTTTTTTAAACGTGAATCCATTTTATTTTCTCCTATAGTTATCTGTTACGAGCTTCGTTAGCATAACGACGAATCATCTTCGCCCTCTTATCGGGATCATCCCACATACCTGCATCTTTCATGGCTCTGACTTGGTCAGGGGTTAAAGTAAATGTATTTTTACCACCACTACTCGACGCGCTTTCCCGACCCGAACTTGTAACGATGTTTCTAGGTCTCCTTGTAGATGGATTAACGCTTGTTTCTACTGCACCACTATAACGGTGCGGTAAATATTTTGCAAGCCTATTATCGAGTTCTTCCCAATATTCTTGTGTTTTTGGGTTCCAACCCTCTTCAGCCATAGCATTATCAATAGTTAACGCTATTTTTGAATCAGGATCGCGACCATTAGGGTCGTACCAAGGATTATCAGACATCCAATCTGTTGCATAACGCTGAACCATAGGATCAGGTGCTTGGATAGTCTGTTGTTGAGGTTGAGAAACGGATTGTCTCTTTAAACCTTCTAAAGATTCAAAGTTTTTCTTGGCTTCGTACCACATTTCTTGCGCTTGTGTGAGTAAATCGCCATTACCTGTCTCTGTAGCCTCTTTAATTTTCTGTTTTGCAAACAAAATCTTGGCTTCTTGGTCTTCAATCGCCTTATTTATGCGTGCAATTTCAGATCCTTGTGTTTTTTTCTCGACAATAGCCAATCTTTCTAATAATTCTTGGTTTTGTCTCTCTAAAAGATGAAGTTTTGTGTCTTTTTCGACAGCAACCTTCTTATGATAGTCCTTACGAGCGCGACGTTTAGCACGTTTTGCTTCACGGATAGCTTCAGCGTCAGGATCAACAGCGCCACCTTCCGCCATTTCTTTAGCACGCGCCGCTTCGTCTGCTTCATCACTGTCTTCATCTACTTTTGCTTCTTGAACATCAGGAGATGGGATGCTATCAGGTAGTTCAATGACTGCTGAACCATCCACTTCTTCTTTAATGTCAATAATTTCTTCTTTATCTTTATCTTCAATCATACAAATGCCCTCATTTCTAATGGATTAGATGTTAATTTAGCGATAACCTCATGGTCATTCATCAACATGAACTGTACAACGTCATCTTGACTAATTGGAACTTCCCATCGGTCACCCGTCCAACGTGGTACGCGGACGTAATCGCCCACTTCCACCCACGAACCTTCAGGCCATGACTCCATTGTGTCGCGCTTTTTAAACGCTAATGGGCCAATAGCAACTACTTTGCCTATCGGGTTCTGTGCTTTTTCTGTATCCACTGTTTCTGCGGCTAGAATGATTCCTGACGAAGTCATTTTTCGCTTTGGTAAACGCATTTGTACTAAAATTCTTGCGCCTAACGGTACAGCACCAGGGTCTACAACAGGAAAAGCTTCCTGTACATCAGTTGAATTACCAACTACCTGTGTGTCACTCATAGTTCTTTTTCTTCCTCTTCTTTTAAAAGATTGTTAATAATATCTATCGCAGTCGATAAGCCTGCGTACTCTCCGACAAGGCGTTGATAAGAATCGTAATTAGACGCATAACCTTGCGCTAATGACTTTTCTATCTCTACCTGACGAGCCTTTACAGCATCGATAATGTCGGAAACGTACCTCATGCGTTATCTTTTTTGATAGCACTTGATTCAAAGTTGCCATGATCAGAGTTAGCTTTCGCCATAGTTGCTGATCCTGACTCTTGAAGCGCTTCACCATCAAGCCATGCACCGTGATTAATGCGTTTATGCATATTCACTAATTCAGAGCTTTGATCTTTATCAGTTGTTGCCATATCTATCTCCCTAAGTTACGTTGAGTTTCTTCTTGCAGTTTTATAGCAGTCTGCTCCTGCTCTCTACGCAATTTAAGTTCGTCGACAGTAAGTTCTGCTGTCTTGATTCTTTCTTGCGTTAAGTTGTTTTCGGCATTCATCGCAACCTTGACTTCTCTATCCTTGTCTTCTTGCGTCATGTCGTTAATAAGTTTTTGTTGTGCAAGTTGTAAATCACCTTGATCACGAGCAGCTCTACGTTGTGTTTCAGCGAGTGAAGCTTGTAGAATTGCTTGATCAGCAGGATCAACTTGTGGTTGTGGAGCAAACTGTGCCATCACTTGACCTAATTGCATGAGTGAAGGTGTGACTTTTGCAAACACTTGTGCTGTATCAAGTTTGACGTGTGAAGAAGCCACCGCCATAATCTTGTCAATCTCTTTAGCAAACTTACTATCTTCGTATTTCTCAAGTTTAAGATTTGGATTTGCTGTGACATAAGATTGCATTTGATTGGTATACCAAAGCATCATGTGTTGCTTAATATGTTCTAATGCTTGTGGAATAAATTTAGGTGCAATCAAGTTGTTAGAACCTAAGTTAGGATCAAGTGCAAAGTTCAAGTGTGATTGAATATGTGCAAGATGATCTTGTCTTGGGTATGCGAATGCAGGTTTACCTAAAGCCATAGCCGCGTTTTCGTTTGCAGAATCTTGTTCTACAGGTTTTGGCGCGTTAGGCATTAATTCGTTGACGTTAGGTACTTTCATTTGCTTCAATACACGTTGCAATACCGCATTGACATCAAAAGCTTGTGGGTATGTTTGCATCAACTGAAGCACTGCTTGGTTTTGTGCCATGCGTTGTGTTTCAGAGAAGATGTGTGGATCAGAAACAGGAACGATGTCTGAGTTGCGTTTAAAGTCTTCGCGTGTAATTGGAAGCTCTACAACCACATCACCTTTTTTCTGTTCGTCAAGATACCAACGATTGATACGACCCAAGACTTGTAGTACACGTCTTTGTGAGTCATGTAAGCGTGCATGAATTGCTGAGAATACTTTTGCACCTTGTTCAATTAAAGCTTGTGTTGTTCCAACAGGAGCGTTGGCATTGATGTCTTTAATTTTCTCTTCGGATGTAGAGACTACACCTTTAGCCGCGTTGTCTAACCATCCTAGTAATTGGAACAATACAGGTGACGGTGCATTAAACGGCATAGGCATTGCAATTTTACGCACATCATCAACGCCTGGTGCGCCTTCTATTTCAGTAACTTGGGTAACTTCAATTTGTTGAGACTGACCGCTAATTTTAGCGCCTTTGAGCTTAAGCATTGTAGCGGAATTATTAATATGAGCAGTGTCCAATAAAGCACGAAGAGCGCCTGTGAGAGCAGCACTAAGCCCGCCAATAAGATGAGGCAACCCAATTGCATAAGCACCTCGCCAAGGGATAAACTTAAATTCGACAAGCCAATCCAACTTAGTAAATGTTTCATCACCTTCCTCCCAATTTCTGTATAAACCTAAAATCTCATTATCAAGTTCGTCAATCATGAGAACATATGGCGCGGTTTCACCTTTTGTTCGATTGTCTTCTTCTAAGTCTAAGTATGTATAGATGTGGTATACACGACGTAAGCCATCTTCATTGTCTTGGTATTGTTTACCTTCAATTTTATTCGTAGCTTTTTCTGAATGTGTTTCGGTTGGCTCCATGGTTGCGCGGATAAATGAAATGTCGCGATATAAGCCACGATCTATACGTTGTTTAAACTCCCACTCTGTAATGTCTTGTACTTCTGTTACGCGTTGTGCGGTGTAGAAGTTAACTGACGCGAATGGTAATAGAATATTGTCAATAGGAACAAATTCAGCGCATGGACGTTTTTTCTTTTCGTCATACCAAAGTTTTAAGAACTGTGAACCACCAAGAGGTAGCTGTGTAAGTAGTTGTTCTTGTTCGTCACGGAACTCTTCAATTTGTTCTGTCAACTGCCAATTCATGTAGTCACGTTTACGTTCTGCTGTGTCTACCTTGTCAGTTGTTGCTTCACCTAATACTTTTGTTCTGACAGGACCATCGGGCGGAAACATTTCTTTGATAGCGGAAGCGGCGAAGTCTACGCAAGCTTCAGCCATGACAGGATGCACTACTTTAGATGCACCAAAGAATGTCGCACCGCCTGGTGCGTCGTCACCCATACCTGTACGGCGGATGCCTTCTTCGTATTGCTTATCTCTTTTCTCACGAGCTTCTTTATCTTTCTTGATAAGATCAAGGTAACGCATACCAATCTTTTCAAGGTCATAAAGATTAACTGTCTCAGCTAAGTTAGAGTAAAAGTCTTCGTCTTCTTGAGGACCTTTATATTCATCGAGGTGAACGATTGCTGAGCCATCATCTAGTTCCTCTACGTCTGTATCAAAGTCTAAAAGATCAACTTCAGCACCACCGTCAGGTGTTTCTGTAATTTGAGCTTGTTGACTTGCAGGATCAGGAATCCCTGCTATGTTGCGACCGAACTCAGGGTCAATGGGCATCTCAGCCATAACGTCTCCTTAGGTTTTCTAGTTTGTATTCTTGGTTTAGGTTGATAGAACCACCGCTTTTCTTTTTCGGTAGTAGGTATTTTTCTCTTAAGTGATTAAGAATGTCGTCTTTATCAAGGAAGATTATGCCTTGTCTTCCTAAATCTTTTGCGGCTTCTTTAAACAAATCGTATTTAAGTTCCTCTGAGCGAGAGAAAGCTTTTGGTATGTTAGGCGCATCAGATCTGAACACTTCAGGGTGAAGCATCTTGAGTATCTTTTCTACTTCAGGATGATTATGTGTGTCTTTATCAACTAATCCTGTTTCAAATATATCTTGCACGTTCATAAGGTTTGTATTGTCTAGCTCTTTAACATCCACAATGTCATACTCGGTAGGATTGTTTTTAATAAAATCTGAGATATACTTTTGATATTTTTCATCAGGGCGTTTGTTTTGTTTGCCTTTGACTTGATGAAGCTCCATGTAACCTTGTGGTGCAATAGGCTCAATATTGCGTCTTTGCATTTCTTTTGACATTTCTCTTATGTAATCACGCTCTGTCATTCGACGTCCATATTTATCATCGTTATCAAGCGATCTCATGTTAAAATCTAATCTTTGTAACTCAGGATTTCTGCTAATAAGATCCATGTTGGCATCTCTCCATGCCGTCATGCTAATTTGCGGTCTTGCTTCAATAGTGACGTGCGACTTGCCGTCAGGACCACGCAATGAATAAATTTTTACATCACCTCTTGAAACTTCTTCACAGTAGCTACCTACGCAATGACCCATAATTTCACCTTCTGAAGTCAAAGCTTCTTTTGTTTTACCTTTTTCTCTAAAACTTTTTAAACCTTTAATTGTATCGTTTAATTCTTTTTGAGCTTCTTCGCGTGTTTTATATGCACTACTTCTAGTAGTTGGCGTATTGGCAAAATATACTGTTCGTCCGTCATCGTATGTCATTGAGCTTACATCATAACCTTCAGGAACATAATCTTTGGGTTCTGTATATTTAAGCTCTACCCACTTAAAGCCATCGTTATATTCTTTAGGAATAGGCATGCCTTCTGCTGAAGCCGCGTTAGCTTTAGCCATCTCGCGAGCTTTTTTAGCATCGTATTCAGCAGCATACCTTACAGCTTTTTCAATAGACATTTGATTGAGTTGTTCAGGTTTTAATTTGCCTGACATTAGATCTTCATATAAAACGTCTGATACATGATTTAGACCAAGCTTTTGTGTAAGCCCTATAGTGTTTAAGTCATAAACATGTTTATCGGGAATTTGGTTGATTAATTTAATTGTTTCATAATCTGAATCGGTTTGAATTGGCAAATCATGCTCCATGCGAAGCTTAGATTTTTTTCTAGCATCATCAATGTTTGGATCATTAAGTATTGCTTTAACTTCATCAGAACTTGTTGGGTGAAATGCAGTATCAACTGTATATTCCCATTCCTTGCCTTCGGGAGTTTGAGAAATACCTTCAACAGGTTTGCCAACTCTTTTGCGAGCTCTAGCTGTAGCAAATTTACTTTCGCCACCTCTTTGTGAAAAACCATATGGCACACCTTCATCTACAAGTTTTCTGATTGGGTCAGCTTCAGTACCTGCTTGGTTGCGAATATATTTTCTAACCTTTGTGTCAATCCAATTGTTTAATGCAACAGCGTTGGGATTTTTGTCTTCAAAATTAGTACTGCCTGCAATTTGCGGAGCATCAATTCCTTCATTTTTTTTCATATGAAGAAGCGCTTCGTCTAAATCTCTTTCACCGCCGACTAACATACCGCCTGGGTCTTTGATAATATTCATGCGTGGGTTGATGACGTTGCGACCGATGAGACCCTTACCTGTTTGTACTTGTTCAGCTAAACCTTTGCCAACAAACTTACCAAACTTTTCAAGCCCGCGACCTGCGCCTGACACCGAATAAGAAAGTGGGTCGCCAATGATCTCGCCTGCAAATTGTTGTTCGCCTGTAGTCAATGGAAGTATCTTTGCGCCTACAGGTGATTCTGTAATTGATTGATCACGCAAGTAAGGGACAGGTTTTATTTCAGGAAGCTTTGTACCTGTAATGCCTTCGTATCTTGCTCTTTCCATCGGCGCGGCGTACTTACCATAACCTTCAAGCACATCACCGATAGTACCTGCGCGTGATAATGTTTCTCTAGCGCTTTGATAGATGTTGCCTAATCCTTCTTTAATTCCTTTTGCACCTGACTTGAGGATGTCGCTACCAAGTGTCTTGCGTCTTTCTTTGAGTTGTTCTCCGTACTCTTCTGCGTCGTCAGAAATAGTTCCGCCTTCGGCTTTCTTCTTGATCTTGACGCCTGCGGGACCTAGGTTTAGTGGTTCGTATTCAAAGTCACTACCTAGAATATATTTGATGTATTCACGGAGTTCGCTAGGTTCGAATCCTTTTTGGTATGTATCGCGTGAAGTAATCACTGACATAGGTTCAGGACCTGCTTTACCACCAATCGTATTTAGTACATCACGACCGCGTGTTGTGATTAGTCCTGTACCACCTTCGGGTTGCATAACGCGACCAATCTCTTTAACGGTGTGCGCTCTCATCTCAGGATCAAGCACGTTCAATACATTAAGATTGAGTAGACCTTTGTATGCATCGGAAGGAATGTCTTCTGACTTGGTGTACGTTGGGTACCAACCCTGTGGATATGGCTCAAACGAATCCGCCTTCATCATGGTTGAACCTAAACCTTTACCTGCGCCAAAGTCTATAACGTCTTTACCTTCAATGCCTTCTTTGCGTAATATGTCACGCGCCTTTTCGTATGTTGGCATCGTACCTACAATTTGTGTGCGTGCTGAGTTTTCTGCGGGGGGAAGCTTAGCCTTTTCTGCAACGTCTTCTATAAGTTTTAATCCCTTTTTAAGAACTTTGCCACCTGCGCCGTAACCTTCTTTGTACATGCGCTCAACCATTTCCTCTGTGATCTTCTCACTTGGTGCATATCCGCGCGTGAGATCATAGTAAGTTGGTAGTCGACCTGTGCGTTCTGTAAAGTCTTTGATAAAGTCTTTGAGCACGATACCTTGTGGAGCAGGTTTAAATGCTTCGGATTCTTTACGTCCACCTAACGATGTATGGAAAGCAGGATGCAACTCAGGTTTGTATTCAATGTTACCTGATAACGAGAATAGTCTGTCACCAATGTCACCTGTCTTTGCTTCTATCAAGAGTGGGTCAGTGGTTTCTTTAATGATGGATGGGTAGTCAATGATCGTACCTTTGCGACCGCCAACACCTTTACCTGCTAATACGTCAGCAATAAATGCGCGTTGATGAAAGGTTTGCGCATGCTGTTCAAACTCAGGTGATAGAACGTCTACGTCTTCAGGAAAGAATGACTTACCTGTCTTTGGGTCTTTAATGTTAGCTAAGCGTTTGTTAATCGTCTTGTGTAGTTCGGGCGTGAGCTTGTCTTCTTCTACCGCTTTCTGAAAGCGATCCATAATCTTATCAAAGACAACTTTGTTTGATCTGTGTTGTTCGGGTGAGCCAATGAGGTTTGCCCAAACAGCTTCTTCAGGATTGCGCGCCATAGATCCCACCATAGTCTTTGCAACGCCTGGTCCTTGCACCGCCCATGCAATGTCTTTATATTTAGGATCGATGCCTGCTAGTTCCGTATAGCCTGGCCCTCCGAGTAAACCTTCAGGGTAATCAAGTGCGGTACGATCTGCTTGCGTGATGTATAAGCGTTTACCAATATGAGGCTCGAGCGCTTCGGACATGCGTGGCGCTTTCTTGGCGACAGACTCTAATGCGCCTTGTGTCGCTTTCTCAGCTAACTTCTTACCTACTGCCTTTAAGAGTGCCATCTCGTTCCTTGATGCGTTTCATTACAGCTTTGCGTTCGCTTGGTGTGTAATCTAACCAACTTGCTATCTCGTCTTCCGTTCGTTTGCATGTTTTACAAAAGTATAACTTTTCGTCGAGGTCACATATCTGTTTGCACGGTGTTGTTATTTTGCCCATGTCTTTGCTTCCATCGCTCCTCGTACCACCACCATAATCGTCTGTACTTAACTATTCTGTCATGACGTCTTGCATTACAACTTAAGTGTCGCCTCTTTACCGTCCTTGGTCTTGTACCAAACCAACCAATGACTCTATGTGTAATCATACTGCGTACGGATTCACGCGCTCTTTGTATCCATAGGCGTCTGCGTAATCTTCATAGTCATCTCTTGGCGGAGCGTCTATCGTCAAGAAGCCTGCGTCTCTTAGATACCGAAGCGCCTGCGTGCATGCGTCCACATAGTCGTCATGCGTAGCTTCAGGAAATGAGCAAATCTGTGATACGAAGCCTTCAGCCCAATCACGCACATATCCTCGACGTACTGACGATTCGGGAATCCACACTCTTCCATGAGCGATAATGTTTGCGACAATGGAAAGTCGTTGCACTTTGTCGGCTCTACCAGGATTGTAAGCTCGCACAGGTAAATGTGCCCGTTGCATATCTTGTATGAGACTGATTCCACTCGCCTTATCTTCGACAAGTATGAGATCAACTCGCTTACCTTTGACAAACTCTCCTGTGTCGGTGTCGCTATCCGCACCATAACTAACTTCATACTCTTCCTTTACCTTGTTCCTCAAGTCAGGGTACTGCATGCGCTCTTGCCACGCGTCTATCAACATGACTGACATTGGACCGTCCGTCGGTTTAAATAAGCCAAAGACAAGGCACGCTGTCGGATCGTTTATCGTCTTCTCTGTGTAGGCGCAATCATAACTCTGTATGATGTATTCAAATTTAGGAAACGGTTTACGCGCATCCCATAACTTAAACATATCTCTTTTAACAATGCCACCCTCTTCAGGGTCAATCAGTTCGGCATAGATCTCTTGTCGACCTAGCTTCGTTCCTTCGTATTGTAGGATCTGCTGTTGGAAGCTTGGTGCTAAGTTGTCTATGTTTGCGTATGTTGACGCGGTTGACATCACAACTTCACCTGAGCCATCATCTGCTCGCCCTACTAAGTCAACGATCAAGTCTTTAGGACGTGGTGTCGTTGATGCAATGATTCGTGTTTGCTTTCCGAGACGCACAGAGAACAGAATCATGTCCCATGCATCTTGTAGATAATCCCAAGCCGCCAACTCGTCGAGCCATGCGCCGTGGTATTGTCCACCACGAAAGCGATCAGGTTCGGATGCTGATATGCCCTTGATAAGTGATCCATTGATCAGCTTAATCTCAAGCAAAGACTTGTTATAGTCTTCAACTAATATCGGCGGGATCACGTTAAGCAATCCTGATTCACCTTCAATACATGTACCGCGCACATCCATGGCTGTCGGCGCGGCTACTAGCCATCGTGTGTTAGGCTGTTCCCAAGCCCACCATCCTATCTGCTCAGCAGACGTTCTAGTCTTCCCCGCGCCTCGACCACCTAATAACAACCATATCGCCCAATCACCGTGTGGCAATATTTGATGATCATGCGCTTGCGTTAACCACTTCATGCGCCACGCTATCGCTATCTGTTTAGCAATAGGAAGCGATTTAAATTGCGCTTCGACTTCTTTGTCTTTAAGAAGCTCTACGACGTCTGTCATTTTTTATCATCAAAGTAATCAGCAATGATGAAGTATAAGAATCCTCCGACAACCATGCCGAATAGAATCCATAATCCGTTTATAAGATCGCTCACTTGGTCTGTCTCTTTAGTTCGAGGTTCTTTAGCATCTCGTCAAAGATATTGACGTTGACGTTTATGCTGTCGGCTTCATTGTCACCAACATGCGCAATTCTGTCTGAGTACTTCTTAGGTTTGAGTTTGGCCGCGACCCATTTGCGTGCGTCAACGCGATTCTTTTGCCATTGAACGTAAGCGCTGTCATAACGAGTCTTACCTTTGTCATCAACGATCTGTTGCGGGAGCTCATCACTGATTGCGTGGATCTCGTCGGCCAACGTGTCAGCTTGGTCTTCCCTCGCGCGCGCATATATCTCCGCGAACTCTTTGTGGCGAAGCAACCACTCGTACACCGCAGTCTTCTTCGGCATCTTCGGATCGCTACAAATCTTCACTAAACTTTCACCGTCAGCAATTCTGTCACATATCTCCAAAGCAATCTCAAGACTATAAAGCGTAGGTCTTCCACCTTTGTTAACGCTTGATGAGTCCTTGTTAGATTGTTTACCTGACGCACGAGTCTCTACATCATCTTCTTTACTTTCGTAAGATGATACGACTCTCTTCTTTGTGATAGCTGTCTCTGACATAATGCAATAGAATGTAAACGGACATATGGGATAAGTCAAACAATAAGTGAGTACAAATTGTTTTTAGTTTGTATTTTCTTTTTGGGGGAATTTTATGCGATCGCATTGCCAAAATTATGCGAACGCAATGCCACTATCTTAGTTGTCGCATCACAGTCGCAATGCTAACCATAAACCATAAACCATAAACAAATAACAATACTAGAAAGGCGCTAGTTCGTATTCGTTAAAATCAATCTTTTCTTTTTTCTCGCGCTTTACTGAATACTTGATGTAAGTTGCTTCGGGTTTATCTTTTAACCAATGCATAAGTTCGTCTCGGCGGTGAAATGCTCTAATCTTTTCGCCATCGATTAATGCAACGTATCTATGTTGACTCATTTTTAAACTAATTGGTTTTTAATTTAAAATCTATTGCAACGCTATATCTATCTTTCCCTGCCCAATCAGGAGGAGTATGATAAATTTGTGGGTCAAAAGTAATTATCGTATTGTCCTCACATAAAAGCTGAAGGTTTGAATTGTTTACGCGGAAAATTGTTCCGTGGTTTTTACAATTCTCCACAAAATAAACTGCCGTAATATATGTATTTTCATGGCAATGAAAATTAAAAACTGAATCTTTTTTAGATACAAGAAACCAACATCTTAAAATATTTAATTTTTGATTTGTTATTAATTCAGCTTCTTTCAGTGCTCTATTAATTAAATTACTTACACACGTTTCATTTTTATATTTTTCGTGCATATGATTATATGATTGATATAGTGGAGCTGAAGGTAAGGCACATAAATTATGCTCTATCTCTTCAATCATAATATTTTTTAACGCTTGTCTGTGCTCTGCTGAAAGTATGTTGCTTGAGGTTATCATTTGCTTTACCAATCAGTTATGCTAGTATTGTAACACGCTCATACTCTTTATCAAAGCCCATCTCGCCTTGGCATAACGCGCGGAAGCTATGTTTGATGTGGTTCTCAAGCTTGTTTTGATGCTCAACCTTTCCATCCCAAACACGCATCAAAGTGTCAGCAACAAAAAATGATCCTTCCATTGCAGTCACCTTGCCAATAATAAAACAATCAGGGCATCCGAGTCTCGGCGCAAAGTCATAAGCTCTGACAATGTCACCAACTCTCATGTTCTCTTTTGTACCAATCATAATGTCGCTCCCTCAATCTTCATAAATTTTTTTAATGGTAAATAAATCATGGGTTCTACATCTTGCGCGTCACCTCGATCATAACGACCACCGAAACCATAGGTGACATCATGCAAGCCATTGTGTGCAAACACGCCGTAGTATGTACCCTCAGTAAATGTGATCACCATAATGAATGGGATCTCTACTTCCTTGCATAGCTGTTTAGCTTTCATCCACTTGTCAAGTGAAATCATATAGCGTGGGTATGCATTAATCGATAGCTTTTCGCGGTGCTTAAACTCTACGAATGCCATGGGATCTTTACCACGCATCGCTAACCAATCGACTTGATATTTCAACGGGACTTTGTGAAGCGTGCAATTCCATTTAGCTTCTAAAAAGGTTTTCATTTTATTTTCGTGCGTAAGATCAACCTGCGATTCATAGATTGGTCGCTTCATGCTGACTCCACGATAAGCTCAGCGTCAGGATAATCCTTGCCATGCACCTCGATGAATAACTCTGCGTGATGCTTATACTCGAAGTTGCTCTCGACGATTTCGTCGGTTACCGCGTCAACGACCATGAAACTCATGATCGTCTGCCTAGGTCAATTGTCTGACCTGTGAAGATGTCAACCACCTCTTCGTCTTCACCGAATGAGGCACGCATCTCAAACAACTCTTCGTCTGAGTAACCGTACTTTTGACGGCTTTCGATGTAACGCTTTAACACTGAGTATTTATCTTCCATGGTTTTCTCCTTAGTAAACGCCGACACCACGTCGGTCAAGTATGTTTTTAATAGCTTCGAGTTCTCTGAAGTTGACGACGACATAGCCACTTGGTGCTTTGTGCATATTGAATTGATCTACCGCGTGATAGTCAGCGCGTTCGATGGATGGGTGTTCACCTAAGTTCCACACCTCGTTGTGGGTGATTGCGTAGTAAAGCATTACACACCTCCCGTCACAACAAAAGATTCGCTAATATAGGTTTGTCTTAAATCTTGTGCCTTTTGAATAGCTTGATTTAAGTTTAAATTTTGAGCTACTTGCCTTGTATACATAGCAACTTGCTGACCGTTGCTGTAGTGACCCCAACTGATTTGCTATCGTGACTGGGAAAC
>OGVS01000003.1_pt1 | contig 18916 bp, 33 predicted proteins | sample 1575811 | NCBI WGS metagenome assembly OGVS01 (sample SAMN07581543, study PRJEB24739) | freshwater metagenome | place: Singapore | collected 2015-04 | reverse complement strand
GTTTCCCAGTCACGATAGGGGCCAACCGGGGCTACAGGGGCGACAGGGGCGACAGGTGCAGCGGGCGCTGATGGCATTACCGGATTCGGATTAAAGTACACATTCAGCGCGACAACAACCAGCCCCCCAAGCACTGGAGAAGTACGATTAAACAATGCATTACCTGCTAGTGCTACCAGTATCTTTATCCACGAAACAGACAGGAATTCCAACAACGTAGCCAGTGTTCTGGAAGCGCTAACCGTTGGATCCGCAATCATGATTTTAGATGAATCAGACCCCACGGCTTATGCCCTATACACAATCTCTTCCAACACAGATAACGGCACAGACAGAACAATTGGAGTCACCTTTAACGCTGTCGGATCGGGTAGTTTTTCTGGGGATGTTGTGGTCGCCTTTTCAGTAAAAGGGGACACGGGCGCAACCGGGGCAACAGGTTCAGTAAGTAGTGCAACTGCCCTAACTCTTACAGAACAAGGAGCAATCACCAGCACTGCTGCGAACGAGATTGATTTAGTTAATGTCAGTAACGAATTACAATGGCGATTAGAGTCTGACGGATCAACCCGTAGCGCTGCCTACAAAGACCCTGATATTAATGCTCAAACTGGCACTACTTACACATTGGCACTAAGCGATCGTTATGGGGTGGTTACCATGAATAACGCATCAGCAAATACTGTCACAATCCCTACTAATGCCTCTGTTGCCTTCCCGATTGGAACAATGATTGAATTGTGGCAAATTGGGGCAGGAGCAACAACCTATGATGCAGATGTAGGGGTAACGCTTAATGGCGTATCTGGAGGCGCTGCAACCTCAAGTGGTGCTTATTCGGCGGTGTCTCTTAGAAAGATTGGAACAGATTCATGGTTAATTGCAGGAGGTATTGGTAATGTGGCTTAATGCTGGCATTTTTTCACAGATTGAGGCAGAGGTTCTTAAACAAGCAATTTTTGCCTATGGGTATACAACAGTGAACTTATCTATTTCAAACTTAGTTTCCTCTACAGGAATTGTGGCTTCTAATACTACTGGAGTTGGTACTGCAAGACGTTATCTTGCCGCAGCAAAATATGGAATAGATAAAGCAATTTTTGCCTATGGGCAAACAACAACCCCTGTTTCAATGTCAAACTTAGTTTCCAATACTGGAATTGTGGCTTCTGATACTACTGGAGTTGGTACTGCAAGACGTTATCTTGCCGCAGCAAAATATGGAATAGATAAAGCAATTTTTGCCTATGGGTATACAACAACCCCTGTTTCAATGTCAAACTTAGTTTCCAATACTGGAATTGTGGCTTCTGATACTACCGGCGTTGGTACTGCAAGATATTTCCTTGGTGCTGCTAGTTATGGAATAGATAAAGCAATTTTTGCCTATGGGTTTATACCAACAGTGAACTTATCTATTTCAAACTTAGTTTCCTCTACAGGAATTGTGGCTTCTGATACTACTGGAGTTGGTACTGCAAGACATGACCTTGGTGCTGCTAGTTATGGAATAGATAAAGCAATTTTTGCTTATGGGTATACAACAACCCCTCTTTCAATGTCAAACTTAGTTTCCAGTACTGGGATTGTGGCTTCTGATACTACCGGTGTTGGTACTGCAAGACGGGCATTAGCAGCAGCATCTTTTGGAGGATAAAAAATGGCTTCACCATTAAACACAGAGTTTAATTATCGTTATCAAGTAATCGGTAACACACCTTGGGAGCGATTAAAAACGCTCAAAGGGTTCCTTGAGGGACGCAAACGAGCAGCAGCACTTCAAGAGGTATCAAGGTTAAATCTTGAAGCGGACTATGCTGAATTAGAACACTTGAAAACGACTAATGCACCACTGCACGAAGTCCTGAGATTGCAGGCTAAAATCGTGGAGATTGAGTCTGTAAAAGAGGATCAATCCCATGCGTTTGAGTTAAACAGAAAAGAGATTGAAATCTTAGAACGATTAATCGCTGAACTTTACGAGGAGTGTGAACCAACCCGTATCCCTGGCTATAGCGATAATGAAATGTTTGAGGCTAATGCTGCTAATGAATTTACGGTAATGATACTCAGAGAGATTCAGTCTGAAATTATTGCAATGGGGAGACCTTCACCAGCAAAACTTCTTAATGCTATGAGTAATCCAACTTCAATGAAGGCATTAAAAAAGCTAAAGATATTACCACCTGAAACAGACTTAATCACAATCGAAATGTTAGAATCAACCGACACAAAACAATTAGTTGGATAGGTGCTTGGAGAGATTTAATCATGGATCCACTACTCAGAGTAACAACGATCGCCTGTACCCCAAACCCTCAGTCCGTGGTCTATGCTGCCATGCACCAGGATTATAGTGATGGATATGTGGCAGATGAATCCCCAAAGGACGAGGCAAAAGCAGGTGAGATTATTGTCAAGCGGTTGCTGAAAGGAGAGCCCCACTTCGGGCCACTTGAGCATCCACAAATCACATTTGCTGTCGGATATTGCCCCCATTCCGTAATGCAGCAGGCAAGGACTCACAGGGTCGGAACGAGCTTCGACTGCCAAAGCTTTCGGTATACCGGGGACAACATTGTACAGGCTGCCCAAGGTCAAAAAGATATTGAGGAAGTCATCTATTTTCGTCCCATTGGCCAATACACCGATCGCTCTGGAAAGCGCTATTTTTACAGCGAGGAGATGAGGAATGAGGACAAGGAGATTGCACTGAGTTTGTGCGGCCACTATGCCCATAGGATTGAGCATGAGGGTCTAAGCAACGAACACGCCAGGGGGATGCTACCGTTCGACTACCGACAGCATTTTGTAGTGAGCTTCAATGCACGATCGCTAATGCACTTCCTTGACCTGAGGGCGAAAACAGATGCCCAATTAGAAATCCGCTGGCTCTGTGAATTGATGTTCCCGCTGTTCAAAGAATGGATGCCTGCCGTGGCGGGGTGGTATGAGGCGAATAGGCTAGGGAAGGGCAGGCTGGCACCATAAAAAAAGCCCCTAGGGAGGGGCTACTGGTTAATGGTGCTGATACCATCCATGCCAATCCAATGGGGACTGGACTTTGAAGGTAATTGTCAACTCCCGGAATGTTCCGAAAGTCCGGTACTGAAGCACGAATGGGAGGGGCGATCTAAACCTCCAATGAGGGAGGCACCCCGAAGCAATTGCACTAAAATGGTGCCCCATTATAATTATCCTCATGTCTAGGAGTTTCAGGTTCATCAGGATGGGGATCGCTATCTCCCTTGTTGAAATAATGGTCGAGGTAGGCTTGCAGCGAGATGTCCATTTCATCAGCCTTTGCCGCTGCTTCCGGGGTCAATGTCTTACCCATAACGGCGAACTTAGGGAAGGAATACTCGACTTTCCCAGCCTTGTCATGGGCAATTTCTTGGACACCGCAGATGATATTTTCATACAGACCACGGTTTCCGCCTACTGTACGGACAAATTCAATCCAAGATCCCAGCGAGGCTCCACTGAGTTTGAAGTTGGCCATGGTGTATTCGGCTATCTCCCCACCTTTAACCATTGCATAGACAGAGGCCGAAAACTTGACATCAGGGAACATGGTTTTAATGTTTGCCCAAACATCCTCGGTCATTAACTGACCACCGCACATTAACCGGAATTTTTGGTTCACCGAACGAACTTCGTTAGAGTAATACCCCTTGTTCGCCTTACTACTAAATCCCGTCAGCGTAGACAGGACATCTAAAACGATAAACCGCAAACCAGCCCATTCATAATATTGATTTTGGGACTGGGCTTTGTCCCATGCTTTCCAGATAGTGCCGTCACTGTTCCATTGCAGCCAGAGTTTACAGGGGTGAATGGGGCCGTCTAAGGTTTTGTTAGTGCGTGACATAAATTGCTCCTTGTAAGTTAATATCCCGGATAGGATCCGGGCTGAACATTCTAAAACAAATCATCCTCGGTAATACCGGGATCCGGCTCCCCAACCTCTACCACATCATCTTCATCTTCATCCTGGATCCGGTTCCAGGGACAGTCTTCGATGTCGATGTATCCAAACGCGTTTAGCATTGTGTCCTCCACTAAAATTTATCTAACTTTCTTTAGTATAAACGATTATTTAGGATTGTCAATGACATTTTTAGAAACCCCGTGTATACTGGGTTTGTTCAATATAAACGGAGCGACAGGTGAAGACCAATTATATCTCAAGCCCAGCCCTAGGTAGGGATGTGCCGCTGGCGGAGGTTGCCGGATGGTTTGCGGAGGGGATCACGGCCGGGGCGGCTGCCAAAAAGTTAGGCATTACTCGCCAACGCCTCTCTGAGCGGTTTCATCGGGATATGGGGACAACCATCCAGGAGATTCAACGTATAGCCAGGCTGAAGAAGCAGGCAGATACACCCCCGCCCCCGCCCAAAGAACCAAGGATTGTCCATTCCTCCACGATCGTGGTTCACATGACGGCAGAGCAAAAGGCTAAAGTATTGTCCATTCCCGAAGCGGCTGAGAAGTTGCGGCGGTGGATTGACACATTGGAGCCAGGGGACAAAGACCCCACCATCATTCAGCGATCAAATGTTCGGTGCCAGGGGTTTAACTTTATGTGGAATGCCAAGGTTACGCCGGAGCAATTGCTGAAAACCCGCACGATCGACAGATTCCGCACAAAATTGCGGAATTGGATTGACAACGAATTAGTTTGAATTATTTAAGGAGCAAACAAATGAACTGCACACACTGTAAACACTTCCAGTTATTCCCGATTACCGATGACGGGTGCCGTCACCCTGACCTGCCCAATGAAGTACCTTGTCCCGGATTCGAGCCTATTGAGGAGCAAAATGATGTTGACGCTAAGTAAGTATGATTTGTGCTTGTTGTGGGCTACCGGATTGCTAAATGATACTGCCTACGTTGTCCTTTTACTCCGTTGGCAATATCAGAATGATTGGAAGTCCCGGCCCGGTTCCGTTGGCAATAGCATCGTTCTGGACAATGCCGACATTGATTATTTGATTGAGGCATGGGTAGCCTACAACGGTGAAAAGCAAAAGGTTTTGAAGCGGTCGGCGATCGTCTCTGCGGTAGAGAAAATTGCCAAGGGGATGGACATCGAAACCCGATACGAGCAAATCTCTTTATTGAGTGCTGACGCTTTCCTCGGTATTGCTGAAGCACCGCCATTATTGTCGGGAGGGTTTGATAATGCTTGAGCCATTGACATCCGTTACCTGGACATCCCAATCCCAAGGCAGTGCCAAGACAAAGACGGGTGTGGTGGTTTGCCTCCTACGGGCTACTCCAAGGGAATCCCCAAACTACCACCGACTGAAGAATGCCAACAGAGACATGGCTTTTCAATCGGTCAGGCTGATGAATCTGCCGTCGAAACTCCCACGGGAGAAAAGTTGGTTTTTGAAAAAACTGGAGAAGGTAGAGTTTGCCTCATCCCAAGATCGGTACCTCGTATGGGTTTCCGATGCCAACGCATTCTATACCCCTCACACAAAACTTTTGGAGCATCAAAGTGGAATACCATCCCGCTGATTATCGCCCGGTATTGTTCACCGCCCATCCTCGATCGGCCCGAATGGGTTTTAGTGGACAGGCAAACTCTGTAATCCATGCCCAAGCTGAAAGAGAAATCGCGCTGACATTCAAAACCCGACAGCCAGGGGAGGTACTTTGTGGGAAGAAGCAGGGGAAAAAATCCTATGGCAGAATCCCACGGGATGGGCACCCTCTTACCTGCCCTGAGTGCCGAACGGCTGTGGAACGATTTGGACTCAAGGAAGGGAAACTCATCAGCAAGGTGAAATAGCAAACAGGCCCCGACAAGGGGTTTTTTTATTGGGGTGACAATTTCTGGAAAGCGTGTTAATATAAAGGAGATTATCCCCTACGCGTGGACATCCTTCAGCGACAGTTGGATGGGTGGCTGAACGGTGGGAAGAAACACGGGCGGGCTTACAACATCAAAGCCCTGACTTTCCAAATCTGTGGAGTGCTGACTGATCCCCGCCCCCAACAATCTCAAGGCGATCTTGAATTTTAGAGGAGACACCGCAATGACAATCGACCAATGGCTATGGATGATGGACTACTGCAAAAGCAAAGGCATACCACCAGCCCAACCATGGGCATGGACAGAGGCCGAAACCGCTTGGAGAACAGGCAATGCGGTGGTTCCCCAGGTCGCGGCCATCGCGCTGCAAAGAGTTCTCGAACTTGATTTAAAATAAAAACAGCCCCCTGGCGGCGAACCAAGGGGGCAACCAACAAAGCTAATGGAGACATTGTACATGAAACGAGTCAAGAATGGCACGGGGTTTCCCCCATTGCTTCAAAGTTATGTTGAGGGGCAAAAGGGAATACCTTATCGCAAAGAATTGAACCTTGTAACAGGGTGGGCTACAGCCTCAATCTTGTTGCAGCAAATGATTTACTGGTCTTCCCGGTCTAATCCCTTTTACAAATTTCAGGCACCGTGCAATCACGAACTCTATGCGATCGGTGATTCATGGCAAGAGGAGATGGGTTTTTCCCGCTCAGAATTTGAGAAGGCCATTAAGTGCATTGGCACCCGGATCAATAAGGGCGACAAGAAATCAGAGATAGCGGCAAAGGATATTCCACAGTCCATGATCCTTTACTGGACTGACAGAAACCGAGTGACCTGGTGGGAGCTTAACGTCCCGCTGGTCAACAAAATGGTAGAGAAATGCCTAGATGAGTCCGCTAGATTATCTAATGCTGTAAATCAACATCAGATAAGCAAGGGCTTAACTCAGCATCAGGTAATGATGAAGCAGCGCATTAGATTTAGATCAGAAAATAACTCAGAAAATAACTCAGTGTATGAGACACACACGCCGGACGAAGATCAAGATTTAGCGGAAACTCAAGATCTACCGGAACAGCCAACTCCTGTTAATCCCGATAGATCTTTAATCGAAGGCATAGATCTCGGCTTAGATCCGGAAAATGGTTTAGGGGCGGCGGCGGCGAAAAATTTGGGCGGCGGCGGTGCGAAAAACGCGATGATTCCCGTGGTAAATGCCCCTGTAGCCGTTGAAAAGCCGGTAAAGGTACAACAGTTCCTAAATTTGTTTATTCAGGCATATAACGCGAATAGAGGCAATTGGCGGTCAATCGGGGTGGCACCTGCGCCGATCATCATTACCGGGATCAATAGTTACCGGCAAGGGTTTGGTGGAACTGATGCAGAGTTCTTAGAAAAATTCCCATTGCTGATGAAAGCGGCCCAGGCTAAAGGTGGTAAATGGCTTAGGGATAAACTGACTCCAAGCTCGATATTTAATCCCGATCGTCTCCCGCTCAATGATTTCTGGGATGACATTCAGGCTGAACCACCCGCGCCCGCCCTGACCGCTGCACCACCTGCTGACTTCAAACTCGATTGTTTCTTGGACACATTCAAAAATTAGGAGCGCCCCATGACCATTATTCCGAACCCACCAGATTCCGATATTTCTGTACTGGCCAACCCAGACTTAGAAATCACATTCCTGTCTTGCCTCATGCTCAACTTGGATCTGGCACCAACTTACGTTGGATTCCCTGCCAGCGGATTTTACTTCGAGGACAACCGAAAAGTGTGGATGGCAATTGAAGCTCTGCACCGTGAAGGTAGACGGCCCGACCCGACAGCCGTAACTGCCACATTGATTGACAGGGGCATGGACAGCACCAAAGCAATGGGATTAATCAAAAATATCTTGGACTTTGCCATGGTGTATCAGCCCACCATTGTTGAAGCGGATGCTTACTTTGACCTGCTGAAAGAGACTTACCGCAAGCGCCGGATTGATTCTTTTGCCCAAAGGATTCGATCGTCAATTCGTTACCCTGGCACCGGTTGGAAAACAGCAGCACAGCAGGAATGGGCAGACATTTTCCAGGATGGGCAGAATACCGAAAACCCGTTTGTATCGATTGCTGACATTGAACTATTAGAAAGCGCTAACGACTGCCTCTCCACGGGGCTGGCCGACCTTGATGAACTGCTAGACGGTGGCATCAAACGACGGGAATTAACCCTGATTGGGGCCCGAACGGCAATGGGGAAAACTGCCTTTTCCGCATGGCTTGCAATGGCCGCAGCGCTCCAGAACAAGAATGTAAGCTTTGTATCCGTAGAGATGGATCAGCAAGCAATTTTTAAGCGGTGGCTAGGGGCTTACGGGAACTACCCCTACAACTCATTCCGGTATGCAACAGAGGAGATAAAGCAAACCTGCTATGCCTCACTTAAAGCACACGGTAGCAAGATTCGGGTTAACTCAAAATCGAAAACTCCTGATTCAATCATTGCTAGCCTGCGCCGTGAAATGATGGAGCGTCCCGTCGATGTAATCTTTATTGACCACCTGCACCACATCATCGCAGGAGACTCAAACGATCGTGCCATGGCTGGCCAATTTGTGACTGACCTGAAGAACTTGGCCATGGAGACGAATACGGCAATTGTGCTTCTGGCTCAATTAAATAGAGGAGTAGAGAGCCAGCAAGATAAACGACCCAAACTTTCTGACATTAGAGAATTTGGGGCAACGGAGCAGATTGTGGATCTATGCCTGATGCTTTATCGGGATGAGTATTATAACCCTGACACCATTGATAAATCCGTCACGGAAATCAGCATCACTAAAAACCGCAATGGACGGACGCACCCTGGGTTAAAGGTATTGTCAGATTTGGCAACCAACCGTTACTACAACTTTTCTGAACAAAGTCAATTTGTTCTATCTCAGCGATCCAGGGGTAGCAATGTTTAGCGAATCCCCAATTGTTATCGAACCTGACCAACCTGAAGACCTGACTGAAATCCTAGAGGAGGTTGACTTCTGGCTTTATCAGTCAGGTTTTACCTGGCACAGCGAACGGGTTATCAACTACATCAACCGGCTCCACTCCGTAGCAGGCTACACCCCTGTCACACCAGAGATTGCTCGCTACGCCATCAGCTACCGGCAACTACAATCCCTAAAAAATAAGTTAGTAGGGATGACAAAAGAGACAAGGTAGTTTATACTAAAGAAAGTTTAGGAGTACAACGCTATGAAAGTAATCCGTGGAACGACCACTCCTGATGTAGTTTACCGGGGGTCAGGACGATGAAACTTCCTTTTCAAAAAAGGATTGGCTGGTCTCACACAGCCCAAGTAACTCCAGGAGTTGATGGTTGTGATGCCTGCAGCTATCACGGACCTGTACTTTCCTTTTGCACCTGCGAGGGGGAATACGGATCCATTAACCTTTGCCCTGACTGCTTAGAAAAAATGGTTATGGACTTAAGGAGTACAACGCTATGACATTTCTTGAAGCCTTGGAGTCTGAATATCTTAAGATTGCTTCTCCTGGGTACAATCTCAAATTCTCTAGTCTGCGCGAGGCCCTAGCCTCTGCCTATGAAGAATTGGACGCTAAGTATCTAAACTCGTTTATCGAGTCGGGTGAAGATGACTACGATCCTATCTCCCTTGTTTTTTTGCCTGAAGATATTGCCTACCATCTGCGTGGAGTTTGGCAGTTAGATGATTCTGCTGTTCAACTTGAATTGGGGGTTGGCTATGGTAATGACTAACTTGGCCACTGCCAACGGGATTTTGAAGGTTGAAGCGGCAGCCATCTTGTCCCCCTGGCTTGCTTTGATTGACCAAGGGGATTCCTTTTCCCTGACCCATATCGAAAGTGGGGTGTCCATTGTCCAGATTAGGGGGACAGTTGAGCAAATCAAACTTGCTCTTGATGAACGCCTCTTAGTGGAAGAAACCTGGAAAGCCAAGACTTTAGATGCCTTAGATGTATCCAAGCTTTTGAATGAGTACAGCATTCCGATTAAGGGGACACTTACCTGCAACAGTTGGTATCCCTTCTGCTTTTCCATTTGGCGGTTGCACATTGCAGCTAGACCATTTGGGTGGTGTCTGCTTTGGGATGCGGGGGATGACTTGTTTTATACTATTTCGTGGTCGTTATGATCAGCCCTGACAGAGCGGGCCGTCCGATTATTAGGAGCAAGCTATGACTGACCGTGAACTATTAGTTTACCAGCGTTTAGAATCAGCAATCACTGATGTGTCTTGGGGCGCATACTTTTGCGAGTTTGGTTTTTTTGTATCCGTTTCTATTGATGGGAAAGAGTATGTCACCAGTACGGTTCCTTCTGACCCCGATAGTTTGGACTATTCTGTTTTAACGATCGTTGACCAAATTGACAAAATTAGGAGCAAACACAATGGCAACACCTAAACCCCAAAGAATCAATACCTTTCAGCTTAAAGTCAAATACATGGAGGTACCTGAAAGAACACAGACTATTTTAGTTAAATGCACGTTGAAAGAAGCCTTTGAGAAGGGCGAAGCTATTTACCGTGCTGACAACCTTGGACTGATTAGAAATGTTCGAGTTCATTCCAAGAATGGCGAGTTCATTAAAAAAGTAAAGCCCGTTCGCGGGGGGATTGAAATCAACAATGACGACGATTAAGTTTTTTAAGACTGGTGTAATGGAAGTCCCAATCTCTTCTGTTTGTATCTGGGATAGAGGTAAAAAAACCTTGTCAATCCATACTCCCACTGATTACAAAGAGTTTTCCGGTAATGAGGCTCAGAACGTATTCAAACAGCTAGAATCTCACCGTATCCCGGTAGCACGGGTAGGGAGGATCTAACGATGTGGGTTGTTAAAAGTAATGATGGCATTTGCCGATTCCCGACAATAGAAGAGGCAATGGACTATATGTACAAAGAGGGTATCAGTTCCGCTAGAGTGTACAAGGAGATTCCTGATGTTGGTGACAGTAGTAATCAATCTTTGTGTGATTATTATTGCGTTAATGGCGATGATGGCAGTGAGTTGCCAGATGGCAAAGGAGGAGATCAATGATTAATCCATCTCATGTTATTGCTTCATTGAAGCGGTTAAAATGCGAGTACACTCGCTACGATGTTGAGGAAATTCAAAAGCTTTATAAGATGAGGATTTCCGGCTCTTCTGTCAACAAAGATTACCTTGAAGCCCTTATCAAGGAATACTATAGTCCACGACGGTATCTTTTATGACCCTGATTAAGTTTCAAGGTACGTTAGACGCTACTTCGTTGATTGATTCACTATAGGAGACCAACAATGCGATTAATTGATTCACAAATCTCTTCCCTTTGTAGGGGTACGGTGCCGTCAGAAATCCGGGCTTTATATTCTCAGTTTGGGGTAGACTTGCCCGCAACGATCGCACCAATGATTGAACCGTTTGATGTAGCGTTAATCAATCCTGCATCCTTGGATATTCGGATTGGGACAAACATTAAGGTGATGAAGGCGATTGGATGGATACAGCAATTAATTTACTTTTTGCGCCACGGGCGGTTTCTTGCCCCTGAGTTTTTAGAGGTTGACCTGTCAGAATATACCGAAGGGTTACCATACTGGATCTACCCTGGCGATCGTTTACTGGCAGCAAGCTTGGAAACATTCAAACTGCCTTCGTTTCTAACGGGAACATTCAAACTTAAATCCTCACGGGGTAGAGAGTTCTGGCAACATATCATGGCCGGCTTTGCAGATCCCGGCTGGAATGGTTCTAAGCTTACGATGGAGCTAATCAACCTTTCCTGTTCTCCCCTACCTATTTACCCAGGGCTGAAAATTGGACAAGTCTGCTTTGATATGACCTTTGGGATCCCGGTTGCTGATTATTCTCTTACGGGCCGCTATAACGGTGATGTGGTTGCTGCTGAAAGTAAAGGTTAACCCACCGTAATCCACCCCTGCTAGGCTAGTCCTGCGGGGTTTTTTATTGTTTGCCAAACTCTTCAAACACCAGATCCGCCTCACGCCAGAGGAATGGGCATGGCATAATCTCTAATCGGTCTGTATCCCTCGGTAAATGGACGATAGAGAGGCGGTTAATCTTCTCCCCTAGCATCAGGGCATAAAGGCTTAATTGAAGGCTGTAGTGCATGAAATTGCAGTCTTGCAGGTGGTTTAACGAACCCTTCATCATCTTGCCCCCGAAGCTGCTCCGGTAGATGGATTTGTTCGTCTTCCAGTCGATGATTGAGTACCGTCCATCACCGCGCTTCACAATCAAGTCAGCAGTCCCGGCAATGGGGAGGGTGGGATGGCACAGGATTGTTTCTGGATAAAATTGGGCATCAGTATCCCGCCATTGAATCAGGGTTTCAAGATGGGGAGCGATTAGATCAATGGGCCCATCCTGACCCCTGAAAAATAATTCCAACTGCTCATGCACAGCAGTCCCATAAGGTGCTGCGCTGTCCCATTCTGCAAGGATTTCTTGGACGGGCTGACCCGTCTTTTTGGACACCTGCTTTGCAATCCCGTCCCTGTCGAACGGTTCCTTGTACGGGCTCAGTACTTTTGACACGCTGGTATAAACTTTGCCGGTATGGTCGGTGTAGATGTGCGCTTTGTGGTTCAGCGTGATGTTGGTTGCTATGGGCATCTGGTAAATCCTCAAACAGTTTTAGCATCTCTAGCTTAAACAACTATAATGGAGCTAATCGTCTAGCAAACGAAAAAAATGAATATCATTACAAATCGAATTAGCGACCAATGCTTAGAGATTAGAATTCCATACGCTTCTCAGATGGAAACGCAAGAATTTTTACTTGCGTCCGATATTCATATCGACAATCCTAAATGCGATCGGGCATTATTTTTCAAGCATCTTAGAGAGGCTCAGGCAAAAAACGCCGGAGTCTTTTTTTTTGGGGATGTGATGTGCCTGATGCAGGGGAAAAACGATCGTCGTGGCAGTAAGGCATCTGTCCGTCCAGAACATCAAGGTTCCAATTATTTCGACCTAGTAATTGAGGATACAGCAAAACTGCTCGCTCCCTTTGCGCCGAATATTTTGCTTGCATCCAATGGCAACCACGAGACAAAAATTATCGAAATTCACGAAATAGATCCGTTAAAACGGGTAGTGGAGATATTGCGAGATAAGTACGGGGCTAAAACGCAACATTTTCAATACCAAGGCTGGATACGATTTGTATTCCATCGGAAAGAACAAGCAGTTAGAACCTGTAACCTATTTTTCCATCATGGAGCTTGGGGCGGTGTTGTGACTAAAGGGGTTATGGGGGGAGGACGGTACGGGTTAATTGCACCTGATGCGAATATTCTTATAAATGGCCATAACCATGAAAGAACGATCGTCGAACATCCGTGTTATCGTCTCCAGTCCAATGGACAGGTAAGAGTTGAGCGACGAATACATATCCAAACAGGAACTTACAAACAAGAATTTGAATCTGGAGCAGGATGGGCTGTGGAAAGAATTGTAATGCCAAAACCCCTAGGCGGTGTCTGGCTTAAACTCTCCCCCTCTGAAAATGGGGTGATTAGTACCTGTGAGTCCGCTATTTAATCGCAGGTATGGGTCTATCCTGACCCCCTGGCCAGATTCCAATATGCAGGATTTAAAGATTTTCCTATAATGATAAACATAAGCTAATACTGGAGTGCCCCTCTATGCCTAAAGCAACCGCTCTAAGCAACACCTTTCTAAAATCAAAATTGTTAGGCTCAGAAGATCTAAAAGATTCTGAGATGATTTTTATACCAAAAGATAATGTGTTTTACGTTTCGGCTTGTGCCCCAGCTCGAAACCAGCACTATGCTTTAAAATTAGCTTCACCTTTACCTGCCAAAGATGGTAAAACCAAGCTCCAGAATGTGTTTGGATATGTACCCCATATTGATGTAGAGGGGACTGCAACAGTTATCAAATTACCAGTTAAGTATTGTTCTCAGTTGGATAATGATCCGTCTATTTTTGGCCCAGGGTGGCGGCAGTGTAATACGACGAGTAACACAATGCTGGCAGATTTTCTGTTGAAGGGGGAACTGACCCGTCAGGCTAAAGCTCAAGGATATCCTGAGCCGGAGTCTGTGTATATGCGTTTGGTTCAAAAGTATGGTGATACTACAGATCACGGGGCACAAACAAAAGCTTTACGGGATTTAGGGATTGAGTCTTATTTTAGTTATTCCCTGTCTCCTAAGGATGTTTTAACCTCCCTTGAGCATGGCATTCCGGTGGTAGTAGGCTTTGCCTATAAAAGCAGTGGGCATATCTGTGTGATTGTGGGCTATGATCCTTCAAACCAACAAGATTGGCTCGTTCATGATCCCTATGGTACTCGCCATGGCTCTAGTAATTCTTACGATGTTGGTGTTGGAGGCGAATACGATCGCTATAGCAACTCTGTAATGCAGGAGATTTTCTGGGATCAGGGGAGCGAAGCGGGATGGGGACGGATTGTAACAAGCGTTAAGGGGGAGCCTACGGGTTTAGTTACGAATGTTTAATTTAATCGTTGGGCACCGGTTCTAGTTGGGATAGTAGCCAGTATGCGGGCCGATCGTCCTCGGTTTTCAAGCGACACCACACCTGGGATAAATCCCGTTGGAATGGGTGTGTGGAATAAATTGATTGGATTGTGTAACGGCGGGCGGTGCCGCGTAGGGTGACGGATTGTCCTGGGGTCATTGCTTGCTCCTCTTTTAATTAAAAACCCCCTTGCGGGGGCTTTAGTGGTTAATCGACTACGACTGAGTGAAAGGTAGCTATTCACCCAAATAAAGCTGTCTTTCAATCTGAATCATTTGGCGATCGAGTTCTTGCAGGTACTCAGCATTTAGTTCCTGATTTTCCCGGATGGTTGCCGTTAACTTCCAGGCCTCAGACGGGATTTTGACGATTTCTAGCGCTTTATTCAGTCGCGGATAGTCCGGGCTACCATTGCGGGTCAGGTATCCGTAGCGCTTGCAGAGTTGGGTTTTGTTAATGGTTGACCCATCCCGGATTAATTCATCATTCTGGATAATCCGATCGCGGTACTCGATTTCCTTAACCTCTGTCACCCCAAGGATACGGTCACCGATGGGCTTGGGTAGGGCTGTGGCTACATAGTGCCGAAGCTCGATTGTCTTTTGCTCTGCCTGTGCTTTGATGGCTTCTTGCTTGGCCAATTCGATTTTGAGCTTCATCTCCTCAACCGGATCGATGTCCAGGGATGTACTGCCAGAAGTCATTAAGTTGAAGATGTGGGCATTGCACCAGCGTCTAAACTCATTACTGATCCATTTGGCTAAGTCAATAGCAAGCTCTGGGTGTCCCCATGTGCCTTGGTTTGTACCGCCTTGCACAACTTCGATAATTTCCGTGGCCGTGATCCCGTCCACGCTCACAATATAATCAATATAGTCCTGAGTAGACTTAAGGTTGAGCCAATGCGTTAACCGTTTCCCGTTGGCTTGGCACATCTGGGTTAAGTTAACAAAACCATCATCACGGCGTTGAATTACGGTGCCGTTGTAGTTAAAATTTTGGAGGTGCATAATTTTACCTGGTTGTGTACAGTCCTTGGGTGTTGCAACACCGCGAAGGACACCACTATTTTATCATTCTTCCCCCTCCTCAAACAATTTCAGCATCTCGGCGGGGGGCATCAGTTGGAAGCAAAACTTTTCATCCCCTTCATCCCAGATCGCGATTAGGCAATCAGCATCCTCTTCGGGGTGTTCCCATTCTTCCTCGATCGCGGACAAGTTTGGAGCCAGTGCTTCAATTTCATCATCCTGAAGACGGCAAGCAGTTCGGGCCCCAATGCCCTCAAACTTGGCAAAGATTTCCTCAAGCTTCGGGACGCGGGCTGTGTAGAGGGTTCCCAGATGTTCCAGAAATTCCTGGGTTACGATCGCCTCCACATCACCGTTGCGCCACCACTGAATTAGAGTATCCTTGTCCATAGATCACCTCACTGGAACTACCAACATTATGCCTCATCCTGATAGCGCCCCTGGATATAGCTTTGACAGCTTGCCTGTCCCACGTACCGGAAGTAGCTGTGGCGATATTCTGCCCCAAATGCCAGACCCCACGATAAACCCGGATGACTGCGGGCAACTCTTTGATCCGGTTGTTGATTCTGTGGTAAAGCAATTCTGGAAACGATCGCAGGACGGGATTAAAAAGTATGGCAGTACCCTGGCCGACTCGACTCTGACCACCAAGGATTTCATCAAACACGCTAGGGAGGAGTCGATGGACTTGGCTTTGTACCTGGAAACATTGGAGCAGAAGCAAGTGATTCTGGAGAAGGTAGCGGCCAATCTGCTATCGTTCTGGGCAAAGCAAGCAGATGCACCGATGTCTGCCGAATCGCATTTTGGATGGGCTTTGTGTGAAGTGGTAAAACTGTCTGGGTACAAGCCTCGGAGTGCAGAAACCCAGGCGATACTGGATTATTTCCAGCAATTCCAGTAACCAAAAACCCCACCTCAGGGGAGGCAGGGTTATGGGTTAGGCAGCTACAGCCACCCGTGCAAAGCGCACGATATTGTTAGCGAGATTTGTTTTGCCATATTGCTACCCGTCGAATCCAATTCACCCCCTTGCGTTGGTGGAGGTGGGCGGGTACGATCCGCCGTCCGAATAGCGGCGTGTCTATTTTAGCAGGCTTGAAGCACAACGCCAACCTTGCCAAATTCAACCCGGAAACGCCAACGGATCTCATCAATTGACAGGGTTGAAGACGATCGCCGCATCTCAGAAACCCAAAATACTCAGTCCTCCGTAATTTTCTTGCTATCTGAGGTTGACATCCTCCCTCGGCTAAAGCCGGGGGATTCCTAGACCTCACGATCCAGGTTTCTGCTTCATAGCACCTGCCTTCCGAGAATTATTCCCTTCAGGTCTTACGGTCGCTCCACAGACTGACACCGCTAGCCCAGCGGCCAAAATGTTTTTACTGGCATTCACATCCCTATCGTGGTGAGTCCCACATTGAGGACATTGCCAGGAACGAACGTTGAGGGGCATTTTATCGACGATATGCCCACAGGAACTACAGCGTTTGGAGGAGGGAAACCAGCGGTCAATCTTGACCAGGCTCCTTCCATACCAACGACATTTGTAGTCTAACTGACGCACAAACTCACCCCAGCCACTATCGCTAATGGAAAGGGCTAGTTTATGGTTCTTAACCATATTCTTGACCGCCAAAGTCTCAACAGCGATGGTTTGGTTTTCACGCACCAGTTGAGTGGTCAACTTATGGAGGAAATCTTTTCGGGAATCAGCAATCTTAAGATGGATTTTAGCCACTTTACGCCGTGCTTTCTCCCTGTTTTTAGAGCCCTTTTGCTTACGAGCCAAACTTTTTTGGGCCAACCGTAAACGACGGTGATGCTTTTTGAACTGTTTAGGGTTAGTCACTTTATCTCCATTGCTGGTAGCAATTAAGCTAGTGACCCCTAAATCAATCCCCAGGGCATTATCGTTAGCGGGCAAAGGCTTTGTGGTCGGGTCATCAAAACGAATGGCTATGTGCCATCTTCCCGATGGATGGAGTCGCACCGTTACACTGGTCGGTTCACAACCTTGAGGAATTTGTCTTGACCAACGAATGTCCAACGGTTCAGAACATTTAGCCAGATAGATTTGTCCATCCCGATACTTGAAAGCTGATTTCGTAAACTCAGCACTGCCCCCTTGATGTTTCTTTTTAAAGTTGGGATATTTCGCCCGACCATCAAAGAAGTTAGTGAAAGCTTTCTGAAGATGTCGCAATCCCTGTTGTAAGGGAACACAACTGACTTCATTCAAGAAATCGAGTTCTTCCTCCTCCTTCCAGGCGGTCAACATCGAAGAGGTTTGCTCGTAGCCAATACGTTGTTGACGCTCGTACCAACCTTGAGTCCTCTCATGGAGAGCTTTGTTGTACACTAACCGCACACAACCCAACGTGCGGCGCAAGAGAGTTTCCTGTTCCGGTGTTGGATAGAATCGGTAGCGATGGGCTTTTTCCATATCTCACATTGTAGCATCTATTTTGTGGCTTTGCCTTGGATGCTAAAGTTTAAAATACAAAGTCGCCCTGAAGGGCGAGGTTTCAGACCCATTTTTCTGATGACGCATCTGGAAAGCTCAGAATGTTTGGCTGAATCCGCCGGGCAAATCTATCTCAATGTCAGGCAAAATAATCAAAGCCTCCCAATGGTTCCGTAAACTGCATAGCGACTGGAAGCATAGACACATTCAGAACGCCATAGGGCTCGTCTACAGGGGCGGTTCTGTGGGTAGCCTAGGGGTAGACATCCTGAGCGATGCACTGGTCTGTTTGACGGCAGCGGGGGCAGAATCTAAGGTTGTTAACGGTTCGGGCCGTCTGTCATTTGCCAATGGGTCAGATGCGGGGTCAAGGTCGATAGTCCCCAAAACTTTCCTTGCCGACAGAACGATCGGGATCGGGGTCAAGTTTCGTCCGTTTTTAGTCTTTGTGTTAATGCAGTCTGCGTTCATTGTTGTTGCTATTTTCATATTAACACAAAGTGTAACACTTACGGAAACATTTTGATAGTGGTAAAATAGGGAGAATTTAAGGATGGGGAGATTATGGCTGTAATATTCAAGGCCAGCTTTACCACTGCTCAGGAAACCAAATTAGCAGGGATAGAAGCAGGTGCAGAGGTCAACGTCAATGCCGACTGGAATGCTGTTTCAGGTGACGCTCAAATCCTGAATAAACCAACATTAGGAACAGCAGCAGCTACAAACAGTACGGACTATGCCACGGCGGCGCAGGGTGCAAAGGCTGATACCGCTGTGCAGCCTGCGGCGATTGGCTCAACAATTTTGGCCTATGATGCCAACCTTCAGACATTTGTAAACACGTTCACACTGCCAACCACAGACGGCACAAGCGGCCAATCCCTGGTTACCAACGGCGCAGGTGCTCTTAGTTTTGCAGAGGTCAACGTCAATGCCGACTGGAATGCTGTTTCAGGTGACGCTCAAATCCTGAATAAACCAACATTAGGAACAGCAGCAGCTACAAACAGTACGGACTATGCCACGGCGGCGCAGGGTGCA
>OGVS01000002.1_pt1 | contig 19761 bp, 22 predicted proteins | sample 1575811 | NCBI WGS metagenome assembly OGVS01 (sample SAMN07581543, study PRJEB24739) | freshwater metagenome | place: Singapore | collected 2015-04 | reverse complement strand
TGCGATGCCAATGTTATGCAGTTGACTATTTGGAAGTAAGGCATGGATATGGGCAAGATTTGTCATGGCCGGAATCGCTAACATCAATTTGACCCTCCACTGACTAAACGTAAGTGCTCAAGGTGATGCTGGACCACAGGGTCCACAAGGAAATCAAGGTGTACAGGGTGGAATTGGCACGACAGGACCTGCAGGTCCACAAGGTGTACAGGGTTCAACTGGTAGCGCAGGTCCAACAGGTTCAACTGGACCACAAGGTGTTCAAGGTTCAGCAGGTCCACAAGGTGCACAAGGTGACGTTGGATTAACAGGACCAACAGGACTACAAGGTGTACAAGGATCTACTGGTACAACAGGACCAACAGGACCACAAGGTGTACAGGGTTCACAAGGTTCACAAGGTGATGTTGGACCTGCAGGTCCACAGGGTGTTCAAGGATCTACTGGTTCTGCAGGTCCAACAGGACCGCAGGGTGTGCAAGGTGCAACTGGAGCAGGTTCTCAAGGTTTACAGGGTTCACAAGGTGTTCAAGGTTCCCAAGGCGCTCAAGGTGAAACTGGCTCAGGTGCACAAGGTGCTGCAGGTGCTCAAGGTGTTCAAGGTGCTCAAGGCATTCAGGGTGATGTTGGTCCTGCAGGATCTGCAGGTCCACAAGGTGTACAAGGTTCTGTAGGTACAACTGGTCCAACAGGTCCTCAGGGTGTACAAGGTGCTGCAGGTGCTCAAGGTCCACAAGGTGTTCAAGGATCAACTGGTCCTCAGGGTGTACAAGGTCCACAAGGTCGCGATGGCAACTTTGGTGGTGCAACATTTGACTACACCTTCGATAATACACTAACAGAAAGCGATCCAGGCATAGGAACATTAAGATTAAACAGTGCGACTGTGTCCTCCGCTAATGCGATGTACATCGATGACCAGGATGACAATTCTACAGATATTCAAGTATTCTTAAGAACGATTGACGATTCAACATCAACAATCAAAGGACATTATAGGCTATCAAACAAATTTGATGCTTCGATTTTTGCATTATTTACAATTTTAAGTATCACAGAAAATACTGGATACTTTACAGTTAATTCTGGTTATGTCACTGGCAGCGCAACATCGTTTAATGATGGCGATGATTTGCTAGTAACATTTGCTCGTACTGGTGATATTGGTGACACTGGTCCGCAGGGTGTTCAAGGTGCGGTAGGTGCTCAAGGTGCTCAAGGTGTTGTTGGTGCTCAAGGCGCAATTGGTGCTCAGGGTGCACAAGGTGTCCAAGGTTCTCAAGGTCCACAGGGTGCTCAGGGTGCACAAGGTGTCCAAGGTTCTCAAGGCGCACAGGGTGCTGTTGGTCCTCAAGGTGTTCAAGGTATAACTGGTGCAACAGGACCAACAGGTCCACAAGGTGCACAAGGTGAAGTTGGTCCTACTGGTCCTACTGGTCCACAAGGGGTACAAGGATCAACAGGTTCAACAGGACCAACAGGTCCCACAGGTTCAACTGGTCCGCAAGGTGTTCAGGGTGCACAAGGTTCTGTTGGCGCACAAGGTGATACAGGTGCAACAGGACCAACAGGACCAACAGGACCGCAAGGTGCACAAGGTGTACAAGGCACAGTTGGTGCGCAAGGTTCACAAGGTGTTCAGGGTGCTGTCGGAGCACAGGGTGAAGTTGGTTCACAAGGTTCACAAGGTGTTCAAGGCGCAATAGGTGCTCAAGGTGCTCAAGGTGTTCAAGGAGCAGTTGGTCCACAAGGTGTTGTCGGTGCTCAAGGTCCACAAGGTGTACAAGGAACCATAGGTGCACAGGGTGCAGTTGGTGCTCAAGGTGAAGTTGGTCCGCAAGGTCCACAAGGTGTACAAGGAACTGTTGGTGCGCAAGGTGCTCAAGGCGAAATTGGACCTCAAGGTCCACAAGGTGTTCAAGGTACTGTAGGTGCACAAGGTTCTGTTGGCGCACAAGGTGCAGTTGGCGCTCAAGGTGCACAGGGCGTTCAAGGTTCTACTGGTCCAACAGGTCCAACAGGATCTTTCGGTGGTGCAACGTTTGATTATATTTACTTAACAGATACAGCAAACACTAATCCTGGTGTTGGTAATCTTAAATTTGATAGCGTAACATTTACAAGTGCTACAACTCTATACATTAATGATAATGACGTTAATGCTATAAATGTATTTAATTATCTACAAACTATTGACGATTCAACATCATCAATTAAAGGCACATACAAACTTGCAAATACTGCGAATATTTTACAGTTTGCATTCTTTAATATTACTGGATTACATAATCACAGCGGCGGATATTTCGGTGTCCCAACAACGCATGTCTCAGGTGTAACATCATTCCCAAATACAACAAATGTTATTATTACATTTGTTCGTACTGGTGACAGAGGTGACACAGGACCACAGGGTCCACAAGGTGTTCAAGGTGCTGTTGGTGCTCAGGGTGCTCAGGGTGCTCAAGGTGCTCAGGGTGCAGTTGGAGCACAAGGCGTGCAAGGTTCGCAGGGGCATCAAGGTGAAGTTGGTCCACAAGGTCCACAAGGAAATCAAGGTGTTCAAGGTGATGTTGGTGCTCAAGGATCTACTGGAGCCCAAGGTGCTCAAGGCGCACAAGGTGTACAAGGTGCAATAGGTGCTCAAGGTTTAACAGGATCAACAGGACCAACTGGACCAACTGGTCCACAAGGTGCTAATGGCGATACAGGTGCACAAGGTTCCACTGGCGCAACTGGTCCAACTGGTCCACAAGGTCCAACAGGACCACAGGGTGTGCAAGGTGCTCAAGGTTCAATAGGACCAGCAGGACCAACTGGATCAACAGGTGCACAAGGTGTACAAGGTGCTCAAGGTGTACAAGGTGCCACAGGTGCTCAAGGTGCGACTGGCGCAACTGGAGCCCAAGGTGCCCAAGGTGTGCAGGGTACAGTAGGTGCACAAGGTTCAACAGGACCAACAGGACCAACAGGACCTCAAGGTGTACAGGGCGCACAAGGTTCAACAGGCTCAACAGGACCTCAAGGTGTCCAAGGTGCTACAGGTACAGGTGCCCAAGGTTCTGTCGGTGCTCAGGGTGTACAGGGTGCTCAAGGTGTTCAAGGTGCGACAGGTCCTCAAGGTCCAGCAAATGGTCCTCAAGGTCCACAAGGTGTTCAAGGTGCTAGCGGTCCAACAATTGCTACTGCACATGACACGTTTACTGGAAATGGAGTTGTCAATACCTTCGCATTAAGTGTAACTCCACTAAACCAAAAACAATCATTGATATTTGTTGATAACATTTATCAAAGAAATACTGACTTTACAATTACCTCATCAACACTATCATTTGATGTAGCACCAGATAATGGCGCAACAATTGATGTTTATACTATTACTGGAACTTCAGGTCCACAAGGTATCCAAGGTGCTGTTGGTCCTCAAGGTGCTCAAGGTGTTGCTGGTGCACAAGGTGCTGTTGGCGCACAAGGTGCTCAAGGTATACAAGGTGCTGTTGGTGCCACTGGTAATCTTGGACCACAAGGACCAACAGGATCTCAGGGTGTTCAAGGCGCACAGGGTGTTCAAGGTTCATCAGGTCCGCAAGGTCCACAGGGTGGTCCTGCCGCAACAAATAATCCTGGTTCTACTAGAGATATCTTCACTGGTAATGGATCAACAGATACATTTACATTAAATGTTGCGCCAACAACTGAAGGACATACTTTTGTTTTCGTTGGATCAGTGTTACAAGGTAATGCGCAATATAATATCTCAGGATCTACTATTGTATTTACAACTCCACCAGCATCTAATGATGAAATTATAGTTTACACCATCGGTGACTCTGGTCCACAAGGTCCACAAGGTCCACAAGGTGCAACTTCCTCTGCTCCTGGTGAATCGTTCCATCCTTTCTTACTCATGGGTGCATAAAATGCCAGCAACATATAAAGTCCTAGGACAATCCGCTCCAAACGCAAATACAACAGCGAATGTTTACACTGTTCCTGCGTCTACTAATACAGTTGTTTCAACAATTGTAATCACAAATAGAAACGCAGGTCAGAATACAACATATCGCATCGCAGTGCAACCTGCAGGTGCAGCTCTAGCAAATCAACACTTCATTGCCTATGATGCTGCGATTACTGCTCTAGATTCTGTTGCATTGACGATGGGCATCACATTAGGCGCAAGTGACGTTGTGTCAGCAAATGCAGGTGCAGCAAATCTATCGTTCAGTATATTCGGCACAGAAATAACCTAAAATGGTTATTAGATGACTGTTCATCGATATTCAATTTTAACCTATAGAACTAAAGGTGCTAATGCTAATGTAGTATACACTTTTACAAATCCAGATCGACTTCCAAATCCGAGATGGAATTTTGGCGGTGGTGGGGGTGGTGGCTTTCAAGGATCTACGAGTGGATATACCAGTGGTGGTGCAGTTGTTAACATTATCGACAAATTCCCATTCGCAACAAATGCCAATGCATCTGATGTTGGTGATATGAGTGTAAAACGAGCTTTTGTGTCTGGTCAAAGTTCATCAACAAATGGATATTCATCTGGTGGAGGATACGATCCTAACTTTAAATTTAATACCATCGACAAATTCCCATTCGCATCAAATGCCAACGCAACAGATGTTGGTGACATAACAGTAACAAGATATGGAACAGCAGGTCAAAGTTCAACTACGAGCGGATATGCTAGTGCAGGATATGCAGTAACAGGTGGTTACCCCACTGTTTTTAATGTTATCGACAAATTTCCATTTTCTTCTGATGCAAACGCCACTGATGCTGGTGATGTAACTGTAAGCCGAGGTTTTGTGGCTGGTCAAACTTCAACAACCAATGGATATTCATCTGGTGGATCGTTTTCTGTAAGTGCTAGAATTGACAAATTCCCATTTGCATCAGATGCAAATGCAACGAATGTAGGGTCTTTGTCCGCTGCAAGAGGAATGGTTACAGGTCAAAGTTCAACTACAGATGGATACACAAGTGGTGGTGATGCTCCAGGAGCTGTCAACATCATTGACAAATTCCCATTCGCATCAGATGCTAACGCAACCGATGTTGGTGATTTGACTGTTAGTAGACGGCATGTTGCGGGTCAAAGCTCTACTGCTAGTGGATATACTAGTGGTGGTGGTGCTTCTTTAAATATTATCGACAAGTTTCCTTTCGCATCAAATGCCAATGCAACTGATGTTGGCGATTTGACGCAAGGAAGATATGGACCAGCTGGTCAACAGATTTAACCAAATAACTAAATAGTAAATACTTGTTAGGAAAATAACACAAATGCCAAGTAAAGTTTCAAGTAGAGCATTAGGTTCTGGTGTAGTTACAGCACCTAAGATGGCAGCGAATGCATTAACTGTTACAGCAAATTCTGCTTCGACAGTCACTGCAAACACAATCAATTTTACAAACACTGCAACGGTTACTGTTGCTGTGTCGAGTGGTGGTTCGGGAATTTCAAACGTATCATTTACATCAACATCGACTGCCAGTGATAATACTGCATTCGCATTTTCCTATTGGTTCGGTCGTTAAACAAATAGAGTAGTAAAAAAATGGCAAATCCAAATATTAGAAATGTTGTAACTTTAGTAGGCAACACTGTAGTGCAAAATGCTACAACTGTTTTTGCCAATTTAGTTGTAAATGCTGCATCGAGCGGTAAGATACTCAGAATTGGCACTATTAGTGCTTCGAATTTAGATGGAACGAATGCTCAAAATGTTAGCGTTGATCTTGTTCGCAGTTCAGCAAGTTACTCTGTCGTTCGTGGTGTTACAATTCCTGCAGCATCGACACTCATTCCAGTTTCAAGAGAACTCGGATTGTACTTACTCGAAGGCGACACACTACAAACTAGAGCATCAACTAATTCCAACGTTCAAATAGTCTGTTCTTTTGATGAATTGTCATAATGATTATAAATGGCGGCGTAATAGGCGCAAACAATCGACCGACAGGTAACACTGCTAACGGTGCTGTAGCAGCGAACACTGCCAGAGGTGTGTGGGGTTGGGAAGAATCAACCATCAACAGACTATGGAATCAGTTTCCGATATATGTTGCAGCTGCTGGTGGCGGTGGTGGCTTTCAAGGATCTACTAGCGGATATACGAGTGGTGGATTTAATAGTACATCACCTCGACCATCAAACGTTATTGACAAGTTTCCATTCGCAACAAATGCCAATGCATCTGATGTTGGTGATTTGACTGTTGGTAGATACTTCACACAAGGACAAAGTTCAACTGCAAGTGGATACACGAGCGGTGGATATGGTTTTGGAACTGCTGGAAATTCTAACGTAATTGATAAGTTTCCGTTCGCATCAAATGCTAACGCAACCGATGTTGGTGATTTGACTGTGGTTAAACTTGCTGCAGCAGGTCAGAGTTCCTCTGCGAGTGGATATACAAGTGGTGGAAGAACAGGATTCTCAGCTCCAGGTACTAACATTATTGACAAGTTTCCATTCGCATCAAATGCAAATGCCACTGATGTTGGAGATTTGAGTGAAACGAGACAAACCTCTACAGGTCAAAGTTCAAGTTCAGATGGATATACAAGTGGTGGTAGTGTCACAAATCCTTCGCCACCTCCACCAGCACTAAATGTTAACACAATTGACAAATTTCCTTTTGCATCAGATGCCAATGCTACTGATGTTGGTGATTTGACGCAAGGAAGATCGAGTGTAACAGGACAAAATTCCAGTACACATGGATATTCTAGTAGTGGTGGATCACCAACTGGTGACTCCAACGTTATTGACAAATTCCCTTTCGCATCTAATGCCAATGCTACTGATGTCGGCGATTTAACTGTAGAAAGACCTGGATCAGCAGGTCAGAGCTCAACTGCAAGTGGGTATACGAGTGGTGGTAACACTCAAAATGTCATCGACAAATTTCCATTTGCTTCTGATGCGAATGCAACAGATGTTGGTGACTTGACTACAATACGTTCTAATCGTCCAGCAGGTCAGCAGGTTTAATCATGGCTATTAAATTACATTCAGTTCAAACACTAGCACAAAAAGCAACTAGAGCTGATGTTTATTACAGAAGCAAAAATCCAAATCGAGTGCCGAATCCACGATGGAATTTTGGTGGTGGTGGCGGTGGATTTCAAGGATCTACGAGTGGATATACGAGTGGTAGCTCTAATGTAATCGACAAATTTCCATTCGCAACTAATGCCAACGCAACTGATGTTGGTGATTTAACGGTAGCAAGAAATGTTGGTTTAGGGGGACAAAGTTCTAGTGCAAGTGGATATACTTCTGGTGGAAGATCAGCACCATTAACACCAGCAACAACTAATGTAATCGATAAATTTCCATTTGCCTCAAATGCAAATGCCACTGACGTTGGAGATCTGACCCAGGGAAGATATGCCGTGTCAGCACAAAGTTCAACTGCAAGTGGGTACACATGTGGTGGTGGAAATAATCCACCATTTATATATAATATCAATATTATCGATAAGTTTCCTTTCGCGTCGAATGCCAATGCAACTGATGTTGGAGATTTGACCCAAGGAAGATATGGATCAACAGGACAAACTTCCAGCACAAGTGGTTATGCGAGTGGCGGAATTGCACCAACAGTTAATCATGTCAATACAATTGACAAATTCCCATTTGCATCCAATGCAAATGCAACTGATGTGGGCGACATAACAGTTAAAAGATATTTAAATGCAGGTCAAAGTTCTGATGTAAGTGGGTATACTAGTGGTGGATATGGTACGCCATTGCGCGTTAATGTAATAGACAAATTTCCATTCGCATCTGATGGTAACGCAACTGACGTTGGTGATTTAACGGGAACAAGAGAATCAGCAGCAGGTCAAAGTTCAGCTGCCAGTGGATACACAAGCGGCGGATATACCATCTCACCTGCTAATGCAAGAATTAATATTATCGACAAATTCCCATTCTCATCAGATGCTAACGCAACTGACGTTGGTGATTTGACTCAAGCGAGACAAGGCGCAGCAGGTCAACAGATTTAACATGTTAATAAGAAATTTTAAAACTGCATCATACATTTCTGGATTAGCTGCCACAACGCTAAATCCAGATATTGCATATGGAGCAACACGTTTAAGACAAGTTTCAAATCCTGCATGGGCTTTCGTTCCATCTAGTCCAACACAGGCTCAAGGATCGACAACTGGATATACTTCTGGTGGAACTTCGCGCATAGTACCAACTGCTCTGCGCAGTAATGTTATCGACTCATTTCCATTTGCTTCTAATTCTAACGCAAGTGATGTTGGAGATTTAACTGCACTTAAATATCAAATATATGCGGGGCAAAGTTCTTCATCGAGCGGATATACAAGCGGAGGAAGAACCCCAGCAGATAATTTTAGTAATGTAATTGATAAATTTCCATTCGCATCTGGTGGTAACGCAACTGACGTTGGCGATTTATCTCAAGGTAGATACTCTGCATCAGGTCAAACTTCGCCGTCTAATGGCTATACCAGCGGCGGATACATAGCACCAAGCATCAATACAATAGACAAATTTCCATTTGCCTCAAATGCAAATGCAACCGATGTCGGAGATTTAAGTAGAATAACATCTTTCAATGCAGGACAAAGTTCTAGCACAAATGGATATGCTTCTGGTGGTGCTGACAATGTCATCGATAAGTTCCCATTTGCTTCTGATGCCAATGCAACTGATGTTGGTGATTTGACTGCAGTAAGAAGTGGTACTGCTGGTCAAAATTCAAATGTTAATGGATATACGAGTGGTGGTGCACCAGGGCAAACAAACGTCATCGATAAATTCCCATTTGCATCTAATGCAAATGCAACTGATGTTGGGGATTTAACAGTTAGTAGAAGCAGTATAGGTGGCGGTACTAGTTCGACTACAGATGGATACACAGCTGGTGGTTTTATAAGTAACCCAACATTGTCTAATGTTATTGATAAATTTCCTTTCGCTTCAGATGCTAACGCAAGTGATGTTGGCGACTTAACTCAAGTAAGATTTAGCTCGGCTGGGCAACAAGTTTAAATTTTACTAAATACTAATTAATTTTACACCATTATTTTTTATCATTAACCTTGCTGATTGTTTCGTTATGATAACACTCAGAGGGTAAAATGAAAAAGATTCTAGTCGCACTTCTCTTGCTCGCATCTGGAGCAGCATTCGGTCAAACAACAACCGTTTCTACAGTCAATACAACGTCAGATGTTAACACGACGTCGACCTCTACGACAACCAATACAAACACCAATACGAATACGAACACGAATATCAACACTGATACTTCGACGAGTACGAGTACAAACACCAACACAAACACGAACATAAACACTTCGACTTCTACGTCGACAAGTGATAATACAAACACGAACGTCAATACCAACACTTCGACGTCGACAAATACGAATATCAATACCAACAATAATAATATGTCTGGTACGGTGACGTATAATAATAACAATGCAACGACTTCGACGAACACTAATAACAATGTGAATACGTCGACGGTGAATAGTACGAATACCAATACGAATGTTAACACGAATAATAACATTCAGTCTGGTACATTGACGAATAATAATAACAACGTGAACACTTCAACATCTACGAATAATAATACTAATACAAACACGAATACTAACTATAATGTTCAGAGCGGAACGTTGACAAACAATAACAATAACGTGAATACGACCACGTCTGTAAACACGAATAATAACAATAATGTCAACACAACGACATCTAACAATACTAACAACAACAATAATGTGAATGTGAGCACATCAACTTCAACCAACACGAATAATAACAATAATAACTTGTCTGGTGAAGTGACTTATAATAATAACAACAATAACAATACGAATATCAACTCTAACAACGTAAACACAAACGTAAATAACTCTACGAGCGTGAATACAAATAACAACAATAATGTTTCTACAAGCACGAATGTAAACAAAAACGATAGCACTAGCGTAAACACGAATAATAATAACAACGTAAGTGTAAGCACATCAAATAACGTAAACAAGAACGAAAACGTCAACAAGTCTGAAAGTACAAGCCAAAGCAATGTAAAGACAGAAAACACAAACACAAATATCAACAGAAACGAGAATATTACAAAGTCAGAAACAACTGTCAAAGCACCTCCTGCTAGTGCTATCGCTCCAATGATCTCAACATATAGCCAGGACGTCTGCGTAAGTGGCGTTTCTGGCGCTGTTCAGACTCAAGTCCTTGGTCTATCTGCTGGTAAGGCAGTTCGCGATATGAATTGCGAACGCTTGAAGTTGTCCAAAACTCTCTATGATATGGGCATGAAGGTTGCTGCAGTATCAATGATGTGCCAAGACGAGCGCGTCTTCAAGGCAATGGAAATGGCTGGCACACCTTGCCCATATATGGGTAAGATTGGTAAGGAAGCCACAGAACAGTGGGCTGGCAATAAAGAAGAACGTCCTGACTTCCGCAAAAAGTGGTGGAAGATTTGGGGCGAAGATCAGGAATCATCAGAAGATCTTCCAGTAGCCGAAGCTGGTAAATAATGTTTCGTAAACTCATAATCCTATTTGGGTTAGTGGTGGCTCCTGCCTTTGCGCAGGAGCTGCCTCCCCCTATTCAAGACCCAATAGCAACGCAAACCTACACACTGACTGTTATTCCAGGAACTCAACTGGATAACATTCAGCAAACTGGTACAGCTGCAAATCTTGGCGATGATAGTACGTTGACTGGTGTATCAATTGGATTTGATTTTTATTATTACGGTAATCTATACAACACCGTAAACCTATCACAAAATGGTTTTATTAGTTTTACCAGTCTTGCCAATGGTTGCTGCAGTGGTATGCCACTACCCAACTTTACAGAACTAACACCAGGAAGTGAATTTTACTACAATTATTATAACACCCATAACACCATATTCGCTATGTGGTCTGATCTGATCAGTTTCACAGGTAATCCATATTATCAAAGTTTTGGCGATAAGTTTACTGTCGGTTGGTATGATGTGGAAGAACTAGGATCATACCGACAAGATTGCGCATTTGATTTGTTCGGCTTACCTTTATTCTGTAACAATGTTGGACCCAACAAATTTGATGTTGAGATTACTCTTCACTCAAACAACGACATTGCTATTCGATACGGTAACTTTGATAATCCTGTAAACACAGGTAGAGCCATCACATCTGGTATTCAAGGCGACCAACCAGGTGAGTTTTGGCAAATTTATTATGGCACAGACACTAACACTCTTGAAGGTAAGACGTATGTTTTCAATTCAAGCGAAGTTGTGCCAATCCCACAGGATCCAATTGCTCCAGATTGTACACTAGATCCAACAGATCCAACTTGCATTATCAATGATCTTACAGATACAACAGAAGAAGAAACCTATGTAGCGGATGAAGAAACAGGAAGTGACGATGGTTCCAGCGATGGTACAGAAGTGGTTGAGGAAGAGGAAGAAGAATTATTAGCAGAAGAATCATCAGCTGAGGAATTATTCGAAGAAGATCTTGACGAAACCCCAGCAGAAGAAACAGATGAAACACTAGAAGAAATGTTGGTTGACTCAGAGGAAGAAGATTCTGCTGTTGAAGAAGTAGAACGTATTGTTGCATATCGTGAATTGAGCGATGAAGAGAAGGCAGCAATTCTTGCTGATGCTATTTCCAAAAATACGTTAGAGTCTGCTTTGAGCATAGCATCAGATGCTACTACATCTGCCACATCGACAGCTGCAGCATCAAATACAGAAACAACTTCATCAAGTTCTAGTTCTAGATCTACAAATGAGTCTTCAAGTAGTTCTGCTTCAACAACAGAAACAACATTAGTTGCTGAAGTGGCAACCGAACAGAAAGAAGAAACATCAACATCTGCTGGAGACGCCAGTTTAGATATTCTTGAAACAGGTAGACAACTTGGGCAGCAAGCATTATCTGAGACAATGGCTGCAACAGAATCTTCTGCAAATGATTCTATGAAAGAGGCTGAGTCAGTCGCTGCATTCTCTAGTGATAATTCTTCAAATCAATCAGCAACTGTTGCATCTAATGATAACCAATCTAACGATGCATCCACTCAATTAGCGTCTGGACAACAATATACAGAAACTCAAGTTGCTGTTGTAGCATCTGATGAAACAGCGCAGCAAGAGATCGTTGTAGCAGATTCTGGTGTAGAGACAGTAATTGATATGGGTTTGTCGAATGATACTGGTGTTATTGATTCAACGAGCCAAATCGTAGAAGAAGCCAATATGCTTGCTGATAATTTGCTTCGTGGTCCTGAAGTAGAATCAGCAGAAATAGATGAAGCACTAGCAATTGTAGAAGCAAGTCGCGCAACGAGCGAACAAAAGACATTTGATGATGAATCAAATAAAGATGCTGAAGTAACAACTGCGATGGTCGATCCAGCTCTTGCAGTTGCGAATACGTTCAACCAAGCACCAAGTATGATGAGTCTTGAATTCTTGGGTATAGTGAAACCAGTTGAAGAGAAATCAGATGCTGAGATTCGTGCTGAGCAAGTGGTTGCAGCAAATAAAGAAGAACAAGATAAGATCAATTCGAATTATATGGATGCAGATCAAAGCGGCATCGTCGCAGCAATTGCAGTAGACGCGGATGTGAGTTCTTATTTGTCTGCTAAATTAGCAGATAATAATACTTGGTATAAACCAGAGGATATATACAAGGGCGTTGTTATAAAAGATAACGCTCGCGGTTCTTATTTTTTAGAAAAGGGAAACACAGACACTTACAAAAAGATGGTAGAGGAACAATACAAATGAGTAAGGATTTAGACGAAAGCGTAGATAAACTAGAGGCTGCTACTGATCCAAATACAGTGATCAGCATTGGTGGCTACAACTTCACCCCAGCAAAACTTATGATTGCAGGCACGATTGTATCTACCGTTCTCGGTGGTCTTTACGGCGCATTTGAAGTTTATAAAGATTACATGTCAATGAAGGAAGCCATTCAGACTTATGTTGCCCCAGACCTCTCTGCAATTAACGAGCGCATCACTAAAATGGAAGAAAAGGTCGACAGTGCAATTGTTCTGGTGGACGAAAGTGGTGATATCATTCGTGATGTTCGCGTAGATCTAAAGGGCGATATTGACGCTCTCCAATCAGATTTAGACGCTGCCGAACGACGCAATCGCGAACTTGATAAAGAAGTTCGTACCTTCGTGGCTACAACAGATCGCGATATGTCAGGAAGATTGAGAACGATCGAACGCGAAACGGACCAAAAGTTGAAGGAATTAGAGCGTAAAGTTGACGAAAAGATCCAGAAAGCCTGGGAAAATCCGTTGGCTAAATAAACCATGATGGAAACATTATGTCTCCGCAATGCTCAAAAGCGATATATTGTGAGTATTGGTAATAAGATTCTAATCGTTACGCATGATTACAATTATGCAAGACGAGTAGAAAGGGATATCGTTAGTCGTAACATAACTGACGAAACGTATAGTCTTATTGTCGGGAGAAGCAAATGAGTCTATTAGCAAATTTAAAGTCTATGGTTTCTGATGGTGTAGATGGTTCTATTTCATCGAAGCGTGTGATTACAGTTATGGCAACATTCCTAGTTGCTTTAGCATTCGTGCTAAATCTATTCTGGGATCTAGATGTTGATGCGAATATGTATGATTCTATGATGATGATTGTTGTGGCTGGTCTTGGTACTACTGTTGCGGAGAAATTCGCTAAAAAATAATTAGGAGTTTACAATGGGTACATTAGTTGTATTAGTATTACTTGCTGTTGCAGGTTGGATTGTTTGGAAGTTGGTTAAAAAACCAGACCTAAACAATGATGGTAAGGTTGACGTTCAAGACGTTGTCGTTGCTGCTAAAGAAGTTGCTACTGAAGCAAAAGCTGGCGCAGTAAAAGCAGCTGAGAAAGTAAAGAAAGGTCGCAAGAAGAAGGCAGAGTAATATGAAGAAAAGAATAACTATAATGCAAGCTGCATTGCTTGCAGCATTCATAGGTTTATTCACTTCATATGCTTTTGCTAATCCTTACGATTATAAAATCGTCAAGGTGAGCGATGGCGATACGGTGGTGTTTGAAGCGCCATTTATGCCAGCACCACTCAAACCGCAATTAAGTTTGCGTGTCTTGGGTGTTGACACGCCAGAGAAAGGTGCACGCGCTGGTTGTCCAGCAGAGGCTGCTGCGGCAGAAAAAGCCAGTGCGTTTACCAAGAACCTTGTCGCTAATGCTAAGAAGATTCAGATTGAATTGAAAGAGCATGACAAGTTTGGTGGGCGTGTGCTTGGTGATCTAATTGTCGATGGTCAGAGATTATCTGAACTATTGATCAAAAACGGTCATGCTCGTGCATACTTTGGCGAAAAGAAACAATCTTGGTGTGAATGAGGTGATCCATGTTAATACCTTTACCCTATAAGATCCTAGCAGTGGTTCTTGTAGTCGGTGGCGCATTTGCTGCTGGTTATAAGAAAGGTACAGATCAAGGCGAAGTGATGATTCAACAGGCTGCGAATGAAGCAGAGCAGTTGAAGATTGAACTCGAGAAAGAACAAGCAAACATCAAAGAGCGAGTTGTGACTGAGTATGTCGACAAAATCAAAGTCGTAACTCAGAAAGAAACAATTTATCGTGATGCTGCTGATAAACAAGTTCCTGGTAAATTTAACCTTACGAATGGTTGGGTTTACTTACATGATACCAGCGTAAAGGGTGAAGAACTTAATCCTGAAATGACAACTGATGATAGTGATTCAGTTGTTAAGGATAATCAAGCACTTGGTACAGTGTTAGCGAACTATTCTGTTTGTTTACAGAATGCTCAGCAACTTGTGAGTTTACAGTCATGGATTCTTGAAACAAAAGCATCTGTTGACAAACAAAATGCTAATCGTGGATTAGACATCAAACTTCCTGACATGCCGTGGAAAAAGAAGGAGGGTGGCTAATGGTTATCAACAGAATTTCTAGAACATTTGGACTTGTTGTAATTTTTGTATTTTTATTTTTTATTTGGGGATGCGGAAATCCATTAACACGTTTGGTGCCAAAAATAGAAATGCCTGCACCACCTGCTGATTTAATGAAAGCACCAAAACCACTCAAGACAATTGTTCCACCAACAACACCACAAGCGGAGTTGACAAGAGATGTCCCACCTGCATGAAACACATCAAAATTACATAGCACATCTCTTTCGTGCTTGGAAAATTGCATTTATTCTTTTGGTTCATGGCGTATTTCCAGATTTTTGGAAAACAAAAGCGAGCGATCTTTTATGTAAAGAAAGACTTGGAGATGATGCAACTCGCAAATATTTGTTAGAAACAATGTGGGGAATAACGCCAAATCCAAGCGTTTGGGATAGAATGTCAGATAGAGAACTCGCAGCATCAAGAGAACTTAATGTTATTAAAACGAATGAGATGAGTAAGCCTGTCAAAAAGAAAAGAAAAAAGAAAAAATGATTGACTTCGAAGCCAGATTAAGTAAAATAGAGACTGACGTCGCTGCAATGAAGGAGAAGGTTTCCTTCTTTACAGTTATCTACGAAAAGTTCGACAAAACTCTTGATAAACTAGACGAAAGAACTATTGAAGACAAACGCGAACTCCAAGCAATGATGGATAATCTCCGCACAGATTTAGTACAAGAGATGAAGTCTTTGCGCGAAGAAATGGCTGCACAACATGCAATCGAGAAACAAAAGATAGAAGATCTAAACAAATGGCGTTGGATCGTAATGGGTGGTGCTGTTGTTGTTGGTTGGATTTTATCCAAGTTAGGGTTGCCTTTTGAAGTGAAATAGTGTATAATGTTTGATCCGTTGGTGAATTATTTTAAATTATGTCTGTTTACATTGAACGAAAATTTCTTGGTTTCATATCATCAAAGTTAGAGCAGTTCAAGCAAAAGCAAACTGATCTGTATAACTTTCGTTGTCCTTACTGCGGTGATTCCAAACGAAACAAATTAAAGGCGAGAGGCTATGTTTATCGCAAGTCAAACGACTACTTCTTCATCTGCCACAATTGCGGCAAGTCTACGACGTTTGCGAAGTTCCTGGAACAGATTGATGGTACAACCTATAAGCAGTACATCTTGGAACGATACTCCGCTGGTGAAACAGGATACGGCACTAACACAAAAAAGCCTGATTTCGAATCTCTCAGGGGAAATGCCTATTCCAGACTCCAGTCTACTCTCGACAACTCCAGAAGAGATTCAACGCAATCTGAAAGCGTGGAAAGAACGTGGCGAACGTTTGCACATTATAGTATAGCAAATCTTCCCGAAGAGCACTATGCTCGCGACTATATAAAAAAGAGAAAGATTCCAGAGAAGTTTTGGGAAGAAATTCTTTTCGTTCCCAAATTTCGCGACTTTCTTAACGAAGAATTTCCTGAACACAGCAAAGACGAGGTTCCAAACGACGATCGTATCGTACTTCTTTACACTAACGAAAGGGGTGAAATTACAAACGTCGCAGGTAGAGCATTGTCTGAATCTAAAGTGCGTTATTGCACTATAAAGGTGTCAGATGAGAAGAAAGTGTTTGGATTGCACCGTTTACGGAAAGAAGATCGAGTCTATGTCGTTGAAGGACAGTTTGATTCGTATTTCATTTCGAATTGCCTTGCCAGTGGCGATAGCAATTTGGGCGGCGTGGCAACAATTTTTCCAGAGTTGAATATGACTCTGGTTTATGATAACGAACCACGCAATAAAGATATTGTAAAGCAAATTGAGAAATCAATTGACAAAGGCTATTCTGTTTGTTTATTTCCTGAAACAGTTAAGGGAAAAGATATTAATGAAATGATACAGAATGGCTTGACTTCTGATGATATTAAAAGTATTATAGATAGTAATACTCTCAGTGGTTTATCAGCCAAACTGAAGTTTACGCATTGGAAAAGGTGCTAAGATGGATATTTCAGAAATCGGATTAGAAGAACTAAAACATCCAATCGTTGCTGTTCGTGTTCAATACAGTAACGGCAGTTGGTATGTTGAGTATCGTCGCAAACCACATTATTTTTTAGATGCATGGTGGTGGTTTGATGATGGCATCTTCAAGAAATATGAAGATGCTAAATTTCGCGCTGAAGTATTAGCGGCACAAGGTTATGTCTCAGAGATTGTAAAACAAAAACCACACGTATTTGAAGTAAAGTCGTAATTATGAAAGTGACATTAGTTTCTTATAGCAAGCCAGTTCTTGAGGGATTAGATACGCCAACGGACCTCGTTGCTTATTGCGCGAGAGTGTCTAATCCCTCAAATCAATTTAATAGCGAAACAGCAGAAAAACTTATCAAGTATTTGATCAAGCATCAGCACTGGTCACCACTTGAGATGGCGAACATGTGTTTAGAAATAGAAACAACACGCGATATTGCTCGTCAGATTCTGCGTCATCGTTCTTTTTCATTTCAAGAATTTTCTCAACGTTATGCTGATCCAACTAAAGAATTAGAATTCGTCACACGCGAAGCAAGATTACAAGATCCAAAGAATCGTCAGAATTCTATTTCTGAAGGTGTCGATATTATGCTTCAATATGAATGGGACAGACGCCAACGTGATTTGATCGAACAGGTTAAAATTCAATACAATTGGGCTATTAGTAATGGAATCGCCAAGGAACAGGCTCGTGCTTTGCTTCCAGAGGGATTAACTATGTCTAGGATGTATATGAGTGGCACGTTAAGATCTTGGATTCACTATATACAACTCCGAAGTGGTAACGGCACACAATCAGAGCATATGAAAATTGCTCGAGAGTGCGCCAAGGTTATCGCCGAAGTATTCCCCCTATCCACTCAATTTATATCACAATAATAAGGAGCAATCATGGCTACGAGACTTCCTAGCATTTACCAAGATTTTATTCATATTTCACGTTATGCAAGATATAATGACGAGATAGGTCGCCGTGAAACATGGAATGAAACAGTAGATCGCTACATTAATTTCTTCAAGGAAAAGACAAACAATAATAAAAAAGTTCCTTGGGGTGAATTGCGCACAGCAATTCTAGATTTGGAAGTCATGCCATCAATGCGTTGTTTAATGACAGCAGGTCCTGCTTTGGAAAAGGATCAAGTCGCTGGCTACAACTGTTCCTATGTCGCCATTGATAATGTCAAAGCATTTGACGAGATTATGTACATTCTCATGTGCGGAACTGGCGTTGGTTTCTCTGTTGAGTCAAAGTATACAAACAAACTCCCAGAAGTTCCAGAAGAACTACACCCAACTGACACGACTGTAGTCGTTGCTGATAGTAAAATTGGTTGGGCATCTGCTTATCGCGAAATCGTTTCATTACTTTACTCTGGTAAAATTCCAAAATGGGATGTAAGCAAGGTTCGCCCAGCAGGTGAGCGTTTGAAAACATTTGGTGGTCGTGCGAGTGGACCAGAACCATTGGTCGATTTAATTAAATTCACTCTCAATATTTTCACAAAGGCACGTGGTAGAAAGTTGACCACGTTGGAATGTCATGACATCGTTTGTAAAATCGCTGATATTGTTGTTTGTGGTGGCGTGCGCAGGTCTGCTCTTATATCACTTACAGACCTCAATGATGACCACTTGCGTCACGCAAAGTCTGGAGACTGGTGGACACACAACGGACAAAGAGCTCTTGCAAACATATCAGCAGTGTATGATAAGCGAGTAGATATGGATACATTCATGAACGAATGGCATGCTCTATACATGTCACGTTCAGGTGAGCGTGGTATTTTCTCACGCGCTGCTTCACAGGCTGTTGCTGAGAAGAATGGTCGTCGTGACCCAAAGCACGAGTTTGGTACAAACCCATGCTCTGAAATTATTTTGCGCCCATTTGAGTTCTGTAATCTTTCTGAGATTGTTGTTCGCGCATACGATGATGTTGAGTCATTGAAACGTAAGGCACGCCTCGCCACAATCATTGGTACATTACAATCAATGCTCACCGACTTCCGCTATATCAACAAACGTTGGAAGAATAACTGTGATGAAGAGCGTTTGCTTGGTGTTTCGTTAACAGGTATTTGCGACAGCAAGTTGCTCAACAAACCATCACAGAAACTTGCTGACGCACTAGATGCCATTCGTTTGCATTGCGTAGAAACAAATAAGGAATTCGCTGAAGAACTCGGTATTCCTCAGTCCGCCGCTATCACTTGTGTGAAGCCATCAGGCACTGTTTCTCAGCTGGTTGATTCTGCTTCTGGTATTCACCCACGCTACGCACAATACTATATACGTCGTGTGCGTGCTGATATGAAAGATCCACTTGCTCAGTTTATGATTGACAAGGGATACAAGGCTGAAGAAGATTTCTACAGCAAATCGAATTGGGTATTCAGTTTCCCAATGAAAGCCCCAAAGAACTCTGTCACTCGCAATGATATGACTGCGATTGAACAGTTGGAACTTTGGAAGATTTACCAGGATCACTGGTGCGAACACAAGCCTTCGATTACAGTTTATGTTGGTGATGATGAGTGGATGGAAGTTGGCGCATGGGTTTATAAGAACATCTCGATTCTTTCAGGTGTTTCTTTCCTCCCACGCGACAACGGTTCATATCGTCAAGCACCTTACGAAGAAATTGATGAAGCGAAGTATAATGAACTTCTTGCACTCCAAAATGTTGATATCAATTGGGTGGAGTTTATGGAAGAAACAGATACAACGACTTCAG
>OGVS01000001.1_pt1 | contig 39199 bp, 51 predicted proteins | sample 1575811 | NCBI WGS metagenome assembly OGVS01 (sample SAMN07581543, study PRJEB24739) | freshwater metagenome | place: Singapore | collected 2015-04 | reverse complement strand
GTTTCCCAGTCACGATACACCAATCTTTGAAGCTTGGGACGGTCACTGCGCCTATTGCGGTGCGCCTAATGCAACGACGCTAGATCATGTTTTACCGAGGCACAAGGGCGGACTGAGCCTGCCGAACAACTTAGTCCCGGCCTGCCATAAATGCAATCAACAAAAAGGGGCAACTCTGGTCGATGTTTGGTACCAGAATTACTCCTTTTTTAGTGCCCGACGATGGGCAAAGATTAAGGCGTGGATTACAACTGAATAATCACCACGGGTTCAGAGTATCCGCTGGTCAATACGGGCGTAAAGGGAATCTCCACAGTGTTCTCGGCGCCAGATACCCCGATAGAGAAGTTGCCGTCTAAGGTTAGGGATGGAATGTACAATCCATACCCTGCGGCGGTTGTGGATCCGTTTGTGGTCAGCAATCCAAAGAATTGGAGACCGGTAATTACAGTCGGGTTCACGATACCAATCACGCTTTTGGTAGCCGTTTTTGCCAACGTGTAATAAACGTTCAGCCCCCATAACGAGGTATGAAATTCGAGTTCAGTGTTGGGTTCATCTAACAATACATTGTTAGTCGTTAAAGTTCCGCTAGTGATTACCTCTAACTGACGAGGGGAGCCGCCAGTAGCATCGTATTCAATAAAGCTTACTTGCACGTCGTCAACAGTCGCACCGTCCAAAGCAGCATCAATAATTTTGCCGGCAGCGCTGACCGTTGCTGTCTTCACCTCGAAATAGTCTTGAGAAACGGACTGCGATTTTTGACCCAACAGCAATTGCAATTCAAGCCAAGATTGAACGTTGATGGACATCGTTCCAGACCATTCTTCTTGACCTTTGATGTTCGCAACCTGCTTTAGAGTACCGGTACCACCAGCAGGGGGGTAAGCAAAAATCTTGGAGTTTTGCGTAGCTTTTTCAACGGATACAGCGGTCGTGAATGGGAAGAAAGCACCTTCTTGACCTGTACCGGGGCCGGATCCATCTGTGGTGATTAATCCTAACTGCCCAATGCCTGAAATAACTGGTGCGCCTGCCATAATTGGATCCTCGTAGAGTTTGCTCCAATGTACAGCAGGCGATTAGGGGTGAACGAATTTCAGTACAATCTATTCGATTACCATTGCATCATTAATAATCTTGATGCTCTTCCCTTCAAGAATCACGATCTGATCCTCGATGATGAAGTGGGTTTGACCTGTTGCAGAAAGCTTATCAAACAACTCTTTCTCCAGTCGAGCTTTATTAGCCTTGGCCTCGTCCCGAACGTTGGCAAAGTGCCGGACTTGTTCACTGCTCTGTTCAATGGCTTCATCCGCTTCTGCGATGGCCAGTAAAATTTCTTGCTCAGTCATAATCTTTAGGGGGTAGGGGTTACTAACATTTTAGCACGGTACCAATCAGCCAAATATTCTGGAGTGACGATCGCTGCCGGTGGTAACCCAGACCGAGACTGGAACGATCGTTGTTCTGCATCAGGTGCAATATTGACGGGAACTAATACTGTCCACACTTTTCCGGTTTTGCGAGTCGCGTTTTGGCGATAGGCCAATATGGGGATGCGGTCTAATCTTTCAGCCTGTTTGATTGCTTGTCGCCACCAGCCAGGAACATCTAATACTTCCTGCCGCTTCACCTCGATGGCTAACTCAGGAATACCCAAACAATCAGCACCCCCCACGGCGGTCTGGTCGTAGTTCCGTTGGAGGGTTAAACCAAGTCCGCGATCGCTGAGTAGGGATTGCAGAAGTTTGAGGAACTCACGCTCCCCTACCTGCCCACGCCGGCGAGAGGAACGTCCTTTTTTTGATGCTTCATCTGTGTGTTGTGCCATTGCGTTGCTCCTAAATACTGATCCTAGAATAATCCCAATTGTCCGCTCATTGGAACCCTAACCGACCCCTCGTTCCGGTTCTTCCTGACTAACAGTAATTCGGTGCGCTTGGGACGGGTACGGGTTTTGCTCTGGCGGGTTATGCCTGCACTGCTCGCTACTGTCTCTTTGTAGTGCCGTTCCCAATGTTCCTCTGGGTAAAGTTCATCCAATAATTCATCCGGGTAGTAGGAGACGATCGCCCCTGCACACTCAATCTGATTCAGGCATTCCGCTAACCGATAGTGCAGTTCCAGGTTGTAATCCTTTCCCTGCTTGGCATTGTGAGCGTAATAATTTTCGCATGACACATACGGAGGATCAACGTAAAACAACGTCTCAGGAGTGGCCCATCGCTCAATGCACTTAATAGCGTCGTCACACTCCAAATACACTTTTTTGAGTGCGTCTAAGTCTTGTTGCAGGTGCGGGGATGCGGTCAGGATTCGGGATGGGAGGGTGTTCCAACCTTCAGGGGAAACACCACCATGTCCACCTCCTTTTCTTTTCCCATCTTCACGACAGTCTACTAAGGTTTCCTTTTTTACACCCCAGCCGTGTCCAAGATCTTGTGTGTAGCTCTGCCATCCATCCACCAAATAGCGTCTCGCCTCTTCAATTCTGTCCCCTGTCCCGCGCTGCTGTGCCTCTTTGTGTTCTGCTCTACTGTAGGGGGTGAAGTAAACGCTGTACGCCAATATCTCAGGGTAGTCTCTCACGGTGCGATAGAGGCTCATTATCTCTTTGTCTGCATCGTTCAGCACCGCCCTAAAATGCCGTCCACGGGCTTTGATTTCCTCTGGGATACGATCGTTTAGCAGGGCAAAGTACACAGCCGAGCTTCCACAAAACGGCTCGCAATAAATACTGAATTGGTGTTGTTTGATAAACTCAAGAATCCACGGTGCGAGGCGGGCTTTGCCTCCCACACGACCGATGACGGGTTTGATTTTCATAGGGGGAAGGGTGCCGAAGCACCCCGTGATTGTTACTCAGAGCCTTCGGGAAGTCCTAACATTTTGCAGAGAGATGGTAAAGCCTGACGGTCTTTGGACTTGAGATACTTCACCAAATGCACTTGCACATAGGTACGCTCAAACCATAGCCGGAACATAGGCAAGAGGTCTATGCAGTAAATGTTTGCGTCCACAATACGATCGTCCGGGTACCGATGCTGATATTTCCGAACGAATGAGGGGCTGTTGGTATCGTACCCCTTCTCTCTTAGGTATTGGCAGAAACAACGCCCTACCGAAATATCAGGAACGGATCCGATCGGGAGGGAATAGCCAGCATCCTCAAAGTCGGCCATTAAACCGCTGCACATTTCTTCAAAGATGGAGAACCATCCGGTAGGGATTTTAGTGTGCCGACGGTAAAGCTTTAATCGCTCAAACCACTCAAAATTATGCTGAAAACCTACACCCCGTTTTTCAAGCACATTTTTTAAGGTACGGTTGGCCCAGATGCGGAACTGAGGGCTACACCATTGTGCAAAGTCGATCGCTATTTCAGGATGTGCCCAGGTTCCCTGTTTATCATTGCCGCCCTTGAAGACCTTGACCAGAGCCGATGTGGGAATTCCCATATCGCTAGAAAGAGCATCTAAGTAGTTCTGGGTAGAGTTAAGCCTTAAATAGTCTCCAACTAATTTCCCCGATGCCTTAGACATATCGGTAAGGGAAACATACCCATCAGCATCTTGAGAAACGATCGAGCCATTGTAATCGTGCTTTATAATCTTCATAAGTTGACCTGTCTGGAGGTTGACTGTGGCAGAACTGCAACTCCCCTTGCTCTAACAGGGGGATGATTGCGCCACACAAACATTTTACCACACCGAACCCCATGCCCCATATTATCCTTGACGACGGCCCCGACCCGGAAGAAGCAGCGATCGTGTATCCCACGCTGCCCCCATCAACTGACAGCATCCCCCTTAGTACCCTAGAACCACGGGTGAGGGATTGGATTAACCTCTACGCCTTTGCCGGATGGAGGGCGATAAAGTTTCAAGTGCAAGAACTTGAGGAACAGACAGGCGAACAGTTTGACCGTGGAGACAATCGGTGGGCGGAATCAATCGAAGCGATTGTACAATGGGAGAAATCCTTAATTCAGAGAGGACTCCTATGAGCGTGTTTCAGTCCGTTGCCGAACAAAGAAAAGACGACTGGGTAAAGCCCCACTCGCCTCTAAACATTGATGAATTGTCAGCCCTACTGCTCCTTCGGGAACAACTTGAAATTATTGAGTTAATTGAAATCCAGCGGCTCCGGGCAAAGCAACAGGAGTTTGGCGACCCCTAACTATTCCTTAATCTGCACAGGCATCACCAAATAAATCTGCTGCCCGCCTCCCAGCGGTTTGAGTACCACGGGGGTGGTCGGGGTGTTCAAATTAAATTCAACTTCCGACACAGTGACGACCTTTAGCCAGTCCATTAGATATTTAATCCTAAAGGCGATCTCCATCTCGCTCCCGCTGATTTGAGCGGATAACGATTCATGCCCGCTGCCACAGTCTGGGGTCTCCACGAGCAGTGTCAACCGTTGTTCATTCGGCTCAATGCGAATTTTTACAATATTTTTCTGGTCTGCGAGGACGGAGATTCGGTCTAGGGACCCAATCAAGGATTTCCGATCCACAGTGAAACGTTCAGTAAATTCCTTGGGGATTAGTTGAGGATAGTTTGGGTAACTGCCGTCAATCGTTCGGGTGACTAAGCTTTGATTCCCCCAAAGGAATTGCACCAGCCCCCGGTCAACGTGCATTGACACGTCCTCATCCCCAGCGATACGGGATAATTCTTGAATGGCTTTTGTGGGAAGAACGAGGTCTAAATTTTTAGACTCGCAGGGCACATTGATAACTGACAATCGGTGTCCCTCGGTAGCCCCAAACTCAATCGAATCAGGCGTCGATTTCAGGTGTACCCCGCAAAGAACCTGTTTCGTCTCGTCCGAACTGCAAGCGAAGACTGTGCCCTTAAAAGCTGCTGCCAACTCAGCCCCGGCGATTACGATCGCTTCACCCTGGTCAACTTTTGGCGGTTCGGGATATTCTTTCTCGTCAATCCCCCGCATCCGATATTTGCCGGTCGGGGTCTGAATGGTCACCTCTTCCCCAACGGTGATGATGACCGAAGCATCGTGCGGGATCTTGCTGACAATATCCCCGAACAACTTGGCGGGCAGGGTGATCACCCCCTCTTCCTCTACCTGTGCCTCAAAAGAAGTTTGGATGGCAAGGCTAAGGTCAAATCCGAGCATGGATACTTGACCATTTGAAGCCCGGACGAGGATGTTTGCGAGGACTGGATGACTAGGGCGTGAAGGGACGGCCCGTGAGACTAGGGAAAGGTTCTCGTTTAGGATGGACTGCGTTACTGAAAACTTCATACTTGCGTTGTGATACTGCGATTTAATATTATCAATGCTGTGCTAAACGGTCAAGGCTGGGTTTCTTCTATTGTCGGTGTCCCATTAAGCAGCTGGATTAATACGTTAGGGTCAATCTTTCCAATCAAAGTAGTTAGGAATACTGCCACAATCAGGATAGTTTTCCATGGCCAATTTTTGAATGAACTTAGTACTTTGAAGAACGTCAAATAATCCTGAATATTGTCCTCAGTGCCTTTGTTTGTGTGAGCATCACTGTGGGAATAAACTTCAATCCACCTATCGCTAACAGGTACAAAGTGAAACCCGTTCCTCTCAAACGGCTGGCGCGTTTTGACCATTTCCTCAAACAATTCCTTTACAGCGGGACGATCGTGGGTGAAGAAATCCCAGATAAAGTTACCGCTTGAAAGAGTGACAACATCCGAAAAGCAGAACGCAAATGCAGGGGTAAAACGGTTAACAATTCCAAAATTGTCGACGATCGCTAGTGGAAATCGAATCGTACTAAAAGTGGCGTTGAATAAATCACGGTACTCCTTGTCCCGTTCAAGCTCCAGGTACAACTGCGTCACGTCACGGGTCAGTATAAAATAGTAATCACAGTTGACTGGGAAACAGTAGAGATAATAGTAATAAATAGAACTCCCTTTGTTGACCTGAATAGTGTGAGCGCCCATATTACGGGAAATAACTAATTGGTCAACCGTAGGATTAATTGCATTATACTCTCCTCTAGGGATTATTAAATAATCCGTGCCGAGCCATAAACGGCGATGCTCCGGGTTAGCATAGATGCACAGGTTTTTCTCTAAAACCATTACCCCGTCGGGCAAAGATTCAAGCATCCTCGTATCAAAAGCAAGGTTTGTCATGGCTGCCACTTTTAGCGATCGTTCACGAGTAATTATTACTCAACATGATGGCACAATAATTAAAGCATATTGCCTGCCGATGGCTCAACGCTCTACTTTTCTGGAACATTGGGAAGACGCTTGGGAAATTATTAAAGACTCATTCCTTGCCCAATCTGCTGCACAGAATAATAAAACTCACGCCATTGCCTACCTGTGGGACGAGGGTGCAGATATTGACGGCGATCCAAAGGCATCACTATTTGTTTGGCTAACCCGTGAAATGCTTACGCTGCATGGCATTGATGCGGATAAACTCGATATTCACCAAATTACGGAATTATTATATTTTGCTGAGGAGGGGAGCGGGAAACTGGTAGATCTTCAATTCCCTGCCCTGCCCCCTGGCACCCGTGGAAAGACTGAAACAGGCGACCCCTACTGCCGGCTGCTGGCTATGCTCTCTATGAGGAGCGGTGATTGGATTGGGGCCAAGCAAGCCCTAGAAAATATCCCCTACGATCATGTAGTACAGGTCTGTGCGGAGCAGGAACGGTTGTACGAGGAGACAAAGATTGAATCCGAGAAAGGGAAACGACCCGCCCCACCGCCATTACCGACTAACCAAAATGAAGCAGCGGACTTGGCATTTGTGAGACAGGAGGCTTTGAGGAAATATCACCAAGGAGCACAACAGGCTAGACAGGATGCAGCGGCCGAAGCGTTGAGGAGAAAGATTGAGCAAGACCAACAAAAAACCCCTCATGGGGAGGGGCTCTGATGGACTATGATTTGAATTCCCCGTATTTCAGCATCTCTTCTCGATGCCAAGCAAAGGGTTTATCTCCATTTTCTGGAACAAAGAGGTACAGCGGGTTGGGGGCAGCTACTAGAACTTCAGCAACTTTTGCTGTATCCCCCGCTTTCATAGCAGGTGGATCAAAGTTCCACGATGAGATGTAGGCATCTCTTTTACATTCGTAAAATATCCCGGATAGTTTCATTTAATTAAGGTTTGACTCAACGTAACGATAAAGTGAATTTTCTAACCATTCTGGGATTGGTTCATCATACGGAAAATTCCGCAAGAAATCTTTTACAGCCTCGTCTACCGCTTCATACCCTTTTACAAATTCTTTTGGCGTAATCTGCCCAACAAAGATTTCGTAAGCTTCTGCGTCGGAAGTGTATGTGCGAGTCATTGGTCGTGTGTCCTTGCCTGTCTGGCTCTTTGTTTTCTATACCTTAGTATCACACAACGCTTTGAGAGTGTCAACCCCTATCCTAAACCTTGTTCCGGTGGTAGTCTATAGGTTGCGTTGTGTGTTGCTCCTTATGAATCCTTCAGTCCTTTGATGCGGCTGGGGGATTTTTCTTTTCCTTGGGACAGGCTCTTTCTGTACCAGCCTTTGTGACACCAGCAGCAATGCAGCCGTTTTTTGTTGCAGACCAGTACATCATACCGAGTCGCTCCCCCCTAAAAACAGCGGCTCCTTTCTGAACCAGCGAATCCATAATTGCCTTGCCTTCTGACGAAGGATAAAAAGCTGCGTAATTCCTATACCCCTGTCCGAAGTAACGATCGTTTGCCCCGACCATGTGGAGCATCAAATGGGTTTCTTGTTCTGTGAGTTTAATCATAGTGATCCTAAGGATTAAGTGAATCATCCCTTTAGTATAAACTATTTTGCACCTAAATGTAACTTTAACTTACCGATTGGAGCAATCCCAAGAGATTCCCAAGGTAAAAAGATTGATGGTGGGGAGGTAGATCGTCCCATAATTCATCAAATTCTGAATAATTACCTAGTCCAAGGGATTCAATAAAGCTGGCCAGGGTATAAACCGCTTCATAGGATGGTTCATCACTTCCAGGTAATACAACTTTCCCTTTATTGCTACTAAGGAAAAGTTGTATCTTCTGTTTAAGGCTAGACCAGTTGCCATAGATGGCTTGGACGTGTTTTGAGAATGCCTGCTGGCTAATATTGAGAGCGCTGGCCAATGCCTCTTGGGTAACGGCTCCTGCTGACCTGGCAATATTAAAGATCTTGAATTTAATCTTTTCTCCAGTGTCCCCGGCTTCAGTACAGACCATGACTGCCTGACGCTCTACGACCTTGATTCCAAAGCGATCGTTTAAAAACTTGAGGTCTATGCCTTCCCACGTTGCCAGCATATCCAGGTGAAACTGAACTTCTGGGAAGTGCTGAACCCGCTGCCGTCCAATCCATTGGATGATTTCATCCTGGACTAATTTGGTGTAATACTCTTGGATCCCTTCAAGCGTCCCAAAAAACGATCGATACTCTGATTGAATGGCCCCAACGTGCAGGTAAAACAGCCCGATTGAAAGCAAATATTTTTCTGCCTTAAATTTGTTGGTACCCCGATTGTGGTTCCCCCACCATCCATCAATCCCCTTTTCCCCCTTGCGTCCAAGCACTTTGAGGTCGGGGTGCAGGTGCCGAAGATGGTCAACGTAAGCCTCAACTCGTTCATTGGCCGACTCCGATCGTTGCTTAGACTTCAGCCCGCTCATATTGGTTTGGTAGACGGTCAAATTCTTTAGACAGGGCATCTCCTGTGCAATTTTGATGATTGAATTTTTAGGTAACCCAAACCCTGCTTCAATTGCTTCAGTGTTCCCGGTTGCATCCAGGAATAGCCTAAACCCAAAGCTTTGGATAGTAGTCCGCTTTCGTTCATCAGGGCGAGTAACGGTCAGGGTGTCCTTTTCCATCGACAAGGATCCTTTGCCGTCGATCATGAACTCTAGCAGTGGGATTAAGGCATTGGAAGGTAGATTTTCAAGGGATGCTTTATTTTCCTCAATAGCCTGCTGCTCGAAATAGGTGCGGGATACGCCTTTAGCACTATCAGCCATATCGAGTTTTAACTCTGGCTTCAATGCCTGGGTAATTGCCTCTAAATTAATATCCGGGATTGCAGGTAGATGCTGAACAATGTCTTCATGTCCTAACCCATATCGGGGTTTCTGCGACTCTAATAGCTCAATTAGTTTGTCCCCTAATGGCTCGATAGACCTGTAAACGTCAGCATTTCCGCGCTTAATTTTGTTGAGGAGCATCAGCAATTCAGGGGTCGTTGACTGAGACCTTTGAAGACTTGCGCGGGCGATCGTTGTCGCCTCTTCAATAATTGCTGTGTCTCCTGAATAATTCCACTCGGTAGGGATAGGCAAAGAATGGATGTCGGCCCGAATCCGTGGGGATGCTAACGCCTGTCTGCGCTGGGACTTGAACAAATCAATTCCACAATGTCCTTTGTGCGGGCATACTCCACAGATAGGATTTTCTTTGCCCTCTACTGCATAATTTTTAGCACTCAAGATAGGGAATAGATCAGCGCTAGGGCAATTGCCGGGGATTGATGGCTCTTGTTGTTGGATTGGTTTCCGCGTTAGGACTCCATTCTCTTCCCATAGCCCATTGTGCCTTGGCCATAGGTTTGCATACCCGTCCCTGATTGAATCGACAGAAGGGTTGTTGTGATTGGTGTCAATGTACCAAGTCGTTCCATTAAAGTGGAGTTCTCCGGCCCGATGCGACTTGCCTTCGCCGGTAAAACTAATATCAATGGCAGACTCCCATCCGGCGGCTTTAAGTTTAGCGATTAACTCAGCAATATTTGTTCCTTTTCGATATTCAATCTGTGGCGGATCGGGATAGTCTTTGCGGGATGGCACAGGGTCGCCGTTCCCTAATGTGATCTTGTTGGGGAGGTCAACTTTCTTGGAACCCAAGACCATCTCCCGGAAAGAGTTGGCCGACTTCATTGCTGTTTCCCGAACCCAGTCAATGAAAGACTTTGGAGTATTAATAGGTATTTCCAATTCCCAAAACTCATCAGGAGTCAGGTACTGCACCTTATCCAGATTTGGGATCTCGTCGATATCTGCATCATCCTTAGTGAACTGCCCCCACCAGGCAATTTTCACCTTTAGCCCCATGGATTCTAACAGGGCAACATTGTTGCGGATCCGTGGCATCACCTGGGCATTGACTACATCCCCACTGTCGGGGCAGAACACGATCGATGTCGGATTCCCCAATTGTTTCAGGGAATCAGCCAATGTTTTCGGGCTCAGGTAATGTTGCCCACAAGCGGCCCCAATAGCGGTGATTCCGTGCCGGACGCTGGCCACTAACGGCTTGATCCCGGTACCTTCAATAATCCAAGGGCTACCGGTTCCCCATACTGCTAGAGGCTTCTCTGGCTCACCCTTTGCTCCAATAAATTGCCCATGGCCTAGGTACCAAGAATAATCAGGATAGTGCCAGCGATAGCGCCCACCATCTCCCGGTTCATCCAACCGCTTCTGAGCACCAACGTAGCGCCCATAGACATCAGGAAATGGGATTATATAGCCGCCCACCGTGGAACGGGCTACAGCACTTAAAGACTCAATCTCTGAGGACGTTAGACCACGGCGAATAAAGTCTTGGATGTGTCGATCGGTGAGGGGAATTTGGCTGAGGATTGTGCGATAGGTGCTGTCCCACTTTTCTGCCGTGATGATTCTTTTCTGCGGCTCCGGCTCCTTGAACCCTTTAGCGGGGCGCGGTTCCGGACGATCGCCTTCGGGGACAAACTTACTCCAGAAATCGTTAGAGGCTTTGCCTATGAAGTGCCAGCCTGGGATTGACTCATGGTAGGTCGTACAAAGAATTAAATGGCCTTCAGTAGTTCTGCACTTTCCCTTAGTGTCCTCACAGATGGGGCATGGTTGCCGCTTGTTTGTGGGACGGAATTTTACAGAGTAGTTGCCAGACTTGACAGTTTTTGTTAACATATTAGTACGGTGGGGTTTACACCGAACTATAGCAAAAAAATCCTCCTAGGGCCTCCTGGGGGGATTTTTTTCTGGCAATAAAAAACCCCTCGCTGGGAGGGGCGGGGGGGTTAGTTTGTCCAGAGTGCTGCAAAGGATTCGCAGCGGCTTGTTAGGTATTCCCAAATGTCAGGGGCGGATCCCGTGAACGGTACGGGATGGTTTTCCAAGTTCAGGCACTTCTTATCTTCCTCATCATCCATGAAGGATTCGGGCTCTTCAATCATTTGTTGCAGCACCAGCTTGTAGTTATTGACGTAGGTTTCTGCATCCGAGCCCCACTCTTCCCTATAATAATCAGGGTTAAAGTCCCACTGAGACAGAGCGGTGAGACAGGAGGCTTTGAGTTCGTCCGGGGTAAAGATGGTCTTTTCGGTAGTCATGGGTCGTGTGTTCTTGCCCTTGGGCTGTGTGTTTACTTCTTTATATTACGGCTTTGCTCTAAGACTGTCAACCCTATCGAACAAGAAATATTTTGAGCAAAGAAAAACCCCTCTTGAGGAGGGGCGGGGGGCTACAGCAAAACGGAATTAAACTTCATTAGCCATCCGTTCTTGGTAAGCTTCCCATGCTGTTTCTTCAACTAGGAATGTTTCTGTACCCGGTGCATCACACTTAGCGAATCCGTCAAGGATCAATTTCTCTTCTGTATCGTCAGCAGAGAAGTCGAAGACTTCACAAACACGGTCTTCACCGTCGTATGCCCAGGCTAGACCATCTTCGTCGCGTTCAATTTTGGGGAAAACGTAATAGTTAATAGTCATAATCTTTTGGGTGTGCCTATCGGGGTCGGCGCTTGCGTGTGTGTTCCCGATTTCTTTATATTACGGCTTTGCTCTAAGACTGTCAACCCTATCGAACAAGAAATATTTTGAGCAAAGAAAAACCCCTCTTGAGGAGGGGCGTGGACTCTAGCGCTTGCCCTTCTTGGCGGGCATGGGGGGGCGGGTCTCCTTCCACCCCCGGACAAACTCCGATGCGTTGAAGCTGATGGCCCCCACGATGGGGACGTCGGTAACGCTGCCATCCCCACGATCGAGGGGGAAACACTTGGGGGGTCGTGTGTTGCCAGCAGCGCCCCAAGCGCGCCCGGCTTGGTAGAGTTCATCAGCGATCGTTAGGTAGGCATCGCTGTACTGATTGTTGAAACTTGCGTAACTTGACTGGTGTGCGTAGCGGGTCATGGTGTCCTCAGGTGTTGCTTAACTTTCTTTATATTAAGGGATTGTTCTAGCGCTGTCAACCCTGTCAAGTAAGAAATATTTTAGGGGTGTGCTAATATTGGATCATCCCTTACCTCGGTACCCTTATGAAATCCATGTCCTACGGTGGCTCCAAGTCCGCTCCTACCCCCAAGACCCCTCGCAATCCTATGCCCGCCATGCTTTGTAAGAAGTCTGGTTCCGCCCCTGGGGTGTCCCGCAAGAATGGTTAAAGAAAAATTCAAGGGGGGAGACGGGGAAACGATCGCTGCGCTGGCCAAAGATGCCGTGGTGAAACCCATCGACAAGAACAAAGCCCTCGCCACCTGCCCCTCCCCCCTACTCAAAGCGCTATTATTGTCCAAACCTCTTGATTAGGGACGTTTCTTGCGTCCCTTTTTTGCGTGGTCATAAGCGATCGCTGCTGCCTGCTTTGGCGGGTATCCTTCACGGATTAATTGCTGAATATTTGCTTGGATTACTGTTTTACTGCTGCCGGATTTTAGGGGCATATTCTTCCTCAACTATTTTTCCCATTTTCTACTTCCCTAGCCCAAACATCAAGAGCAGCTTGGGGTACATTGGCGAGCGTTTTTTCGATCATCCCCATATCTACAGCCAGTCGATTCGTGGCCAATCCTGAAGCCAGGTTAAATACTTTTTGCGCTTCAGTCAGCGTTGCCGACAGGTTCCTCAACTCCTTGTGGTAATCCAAATACCGAGCCCCCCCCGCCACCTCCTTCTGAATTTCCAACAAAGATTTCCCAATCATCCCAATCATAGAATCCGACACTTTTCGCTGCCGGTCGATGTATCCTGCAATCTCCAAAGTTTCGCTGTAGAGTTCGCCAATCTTCCCGATGGCTTCGACTAATTGTGTTTGGTTCGCATCACGGGATTCAAGGTGTTCTCCCAGTTCAACCAACTTTTTAATGGGCTTAGTAACGATCGTCTGCTCAACGGGATGCTTCCATTTATTAATCCATTTAGAGATCGTCTGCCGGGTTACGCCAACAGCCTTCGCAATGTCCTGCTGCCTTTTGCCCTCTCTCCACAACTCAAAGGCTTGGACTTTCCGATCGTCTTCCTCTTCCTTGGTAGTTACAAAGCTCATCGTCCGATCCCTAACATTTACAGTCATTCTAGCGTTTTGTTAACAAAAGAAAATTAACGGTATTAACTTAGACTATAAAACAGGCTTACAGAGTTAACAGAACTACTTTACAGAGTGGACAAAAGTTAAGCTTTTCGGTTTACAGAGTGAGCGACGATGTTTACAGAGTGAACAAAAAACCGCCCAAAGGTAGACTGCGTAAGGGTTTCGGGATAGTTAACATTTTGGGGGATAGATGATGTACTATATTGAGGACACAACAATGGATCAAACATGATTTATTTTGGAATGGGGCAATGCAAGGACGCAGCTTACGGAGCCGCATCCGCTCTGACCTACTGGGTCTTTCGATGCCGGGACAAACAGAAATCCCCATCAATGGGGACAAAGACATGGACATTCATACGGAGAGGGGTATGAGGATTTACGGGATCCCGCAATGCCGGGACAAGTGTTATGGGGCGGCGGCGGCTCTAACTTACTGGGTATTCAAGAGCCGCGATCGTGCTACTTCCCCAGCGATGGGGACAAAGACCTGGACATATTTAGAAAGCAGCATTAAAAATTCTGCTGAGGTGAGTACCTGCCTAGAAGAATATCTACAGCATCTCAGCGACAAATTAAAGTCTCACCTGCGCCCGTCCGTGTTGACTGGCATTATTGAGCCTCAGCAACGGATCCTTAGGGTCAATGCCGATGGTTCTGAGATTCAGGAGTTGTCGGCGGACATGGGACTAGTGTTCATGGGTTGGCAGGATTTATTGGCGGACATTGCACCGGAAGGATTTACTGAGTGGGATGTGATTGAGGTTTGCCGATCGAAGGCTTCAATCATTCAGGTGTTGTGTCGGCTCAGATTCGAGGAAGACCGCGCTACAGGACAAGATTTTGTTGATGATGCGATCGATGTGGAGGTGCAGAATGTTTAGTGATTACGATATTTACCAGCGGGAAAGGCTTACGCTTCATTGCCTGATTACGATGCAGGCTCCCCTCTCTCATATTGGGGAAGTGTCGGGCAATGTTTCCAACCTCAAAACCCTTAAACTACTGGACTTTGAGGGCAATCCTCGGAGTGTCTTTACCTACTCTGGCAATGCCCTACGGAACGGGATTCTACGGCGGCGGGGCACAAGTGCGGCCCTGGATGAGTTGGGGCTACAAGTTAATCCAGATACTCACCATACCCTGTTTGCCGGGGGACGGATTGATGGCAGTACGGCCAGTGATATGGAATTGGATAAGAAAATCAGACGATTAATGCCCTGGCTCTCGGTTTTGGGTACAGCCAAACCCGTGGGGGTATTCGGTACAAAAGATGCTCAGATGGTTCAAGGGCGGCTCAATGTGGGGAGTGCATACCTGATTTGCTATGAGTCTGCGCCCTACATTTTTGAACAATTCCCAGGGGTACTCCCCCCCGATGCGATCGATGGGTGTAGGGCGATCGTGAATACTAAGCGGGATTTATCAGAGGATCCTTTTGGATTGCCAACACCTGATCAATTACGGGCCTACCAAGAGGCGAAAAATCAGTATCTGCCACTACTCAGAAAGGTTTTGAAGTCATGGACTGAGTATCTGGTGATTGACCAGACTACTCGCCGGGATAGCACCCATGACCCGGAACTCAGACGATTTCTACCAGGGGAGAAACCAGCAGAGGGGCAAATTTCATTGTTGGGGGGCAAGCCCGACAAATCTGAGAAGGAAAAGAAGTCAGATCAAATGATTGCAAGCGATCGGCTCATCATGGCAGGATCCCGGCTCTATTCCCGGTGGGACTTGCACACCACAACAGTGGAAACCGGATGGATTGTAGATACCCTGTTGCGATTTTCTGAAAGCCCCTATTTAGGCGGAAAGGGCAACCGGGGGAATGGACTATGCCGGATGGAGTTTTGGTACCAGAGAGGGGACGATCGCGGACATTTCCTGAGCGTTGCAACGGGGCAGAACAGTCTATCCCCAGAGGCTCAAGAGTCCCATACCGCTTACCGGAACTATGTTCAATCCTACCGGCAGTTTTTGGAAGAGTCCGCAGATAGCCAGGATCTAAGGGGGCTACTGAGTGGAACCCATTAAAATTACTGCACGGATGGCCAGCCCGATCGCACTTTTCGACGATTGGACTCCATCAATGGACAGCCTCCTAGAATGGCTAATTCTGGATAAACTAAACCTGACTACACCAAACCCGACAGAGGAACAGGTGCAGGCAACCAGGGCGATCGTGGATGCCCAAATGCCGATCGCTAAAGGGAGTCTAGAAAGGGATTCGGGAACAGACTGGTATTGGCAAGTATCGGGCCCATGCTACCGGTACACCATTGAACAGCAGGACAGATTTCGGAAACGATGGCAACCGGGAACAGACAGCCCCGAACCACGGTGGGGGAAACGAAAACCAAAATGGAACACCTCAGAGGGGGCTGAAAAATCCTACGATTTGCCGATGTACCTCCGTTCAGTTGACTCAATTATTTGGTATGCCGTGGGGGATATTGCGGGGGTACTGGCATTGCTTCAGGGTTGCACAGGGCTAGGCAAAAAACGCTCCTATGGGAATGGACAGGTGTTGGAGTGGGATGTGTCCCCGACCGCTGAGGACTGGCATCTATACCGCAATGGGAAATTAATGAAACCCATCCCGATCGATGCAGTGCCAAACCGTGGGGAGTACCCTGCCCAGACGTGGGGCTGGCGGCCGCCGTCATGGGCACATTGGAATAAGGTCGTTTGTTCGATGCCAACTAAAACAGTGAGGAGAGTATGACAGAAGAGGAGCGGCTAATGTTTGAGGGGTGGGCATCACTGCCACAATTCAAAAGGAAGGTAAATCAAGCGATCGAAATAATCAAGAAATCTCTTGATGTTGGATCTGCAAGTGTTGCTATTTCTTGGGGTACAGATTCAGTAAATTTATTGCACATAGCCCAACAAGTTTATCCAGATATTCCAGCCTTTTGTATTGGTGACGAACTAGAGGATTTGCAAAACAATTACAGCGATGTAACCCGACAGTATTGTAAACGTTTCCCCACAAATTACAGAAGAATTACCTACAACGAAAACTCGGACGGTGGGTTTTATGAACAAGTTTATAAGCTCGCGCATCAGTTTGATATAACCTTAATTGGTGTTCGTGCAGAGGAAAGCCCTAAGCGTAAAATAGCGATTTCTAAATACGGAACAATTCACCAATATACATCTGGGAAAAGGAAGGGAGCTTGGCGATCGTTTCCTCTCGCGTGGTGGAATTCGAAGGATAAATGGGCTTATACGGTGTTACACGGACTGCCTTATTTAGACAGCTATGATCATCCTGCAAGCGGGCACAGGTCAAGATCAAGGACTGCCGTTATCCATAATTTTGACTTACACAGAGGAAGCCACCAGGATGGATTAGTCAGGCATGGTGCATTCTCTCAACTTAGGGTTATTGCCCCTGAATATTATTCGATGTATGCCGATTTATACCCAGAAATAAGAGGGAAAACCTAATGGATAATATTAGAATAACTGCTAAATTATCTAGTCCGATCGCTGTTTTAGACGATTGGAGCCCTTCGTTAGAGGCAATTCTAGAATATGTCTGGCTTGACGATCGAGGGTTAGTTAGAGCCACCCCGAACACAGATGATTTGATATACCCTGAAATCCCACTTCAGCGATCGTTTATCAATGGGGTGGGATATTGGTGTTGTTCTGCACCCCACTACCGCTACAGTCTAGACAATATAGACAGACGAAGAAAACGCTGGAATGGAGACTTAGAAGGGTATCCAGTATACTGGGGCAAAGGGACTAAAAAAATACAGACAGATGGAGGATCTTATAAATCTGGAGACTTGCCCATTTTTACTCGGAATGTAGACTCAATTTATTGGTGGGCTGTTGGAGAATCGGAGGCAGTTCAACAAATGTTAGAGACCGTCCCATCTATTGGAAAGCACCGAGGAATCGGGTATGGGCAAATACTAAAATGGTCAGTCAATCTGTCATCAGCAGACTATCATCTTTTCGGGAAATCGGGTCAGTTAATGCGTCCTATTCCCCTAGACTCAATCCCTGACTCAATTCCTCATATTGCCCGGCGATGGGCATGGACAACACCATTCAATGTTCCTGGTAGCAAGGTCATGTGTGCAATGCCGGTTAATAATGTTCAAAAAATTGATATTGATTGGTTTGCTGCCATAGATGATTTAGTAGGAGTGAAGGGATGAATTACTGTCACCTTTGCGGGAAAAAAGGGGAGTGGAGCTATCTAGCATCAGAACTCCTGACTAAATATTTTACGGCGAGAAGTATCTGCAAAACCCCAACCAGTGATGCTGTTTGCGATCGTTGCCATTGGGTACTAAAGGGGCGGGTCTGGTTCTGGAATGAGTCAAAACAAAAATGGTCTAAATTGTTCGCCCGATCGCTGACGGCTCTATATCAGGGGGAAACGTTGCTCTATCCCATAATTGAGGGGGAACATACCGAGGGGAAGGATACACTCCCGATCGTTACCCAAATGCCTACTAGAGCAATGATTCGGGATTGGCTCCTGAATCCTCCAGATCCACCATTCACGATCGCTATTACTGAGAGTGGCCAAAAATATGTCTTGCCGTGGGCACAGGAAGGGTTAAGCCGCGATCGTTTCCCGGTTCAGTTTGAACTGGATTCTATCTGGCTACACAGGGCTGAGTTCCAGATGCTATTGGAGCAGTATGAGGCGTTGATGGCTCTGGGCTTCTCAAAAGGGGAGATTGACTCAGGGGATTACCGTAGCGAGAAGTTGGTAAAGTGTTTGGAGGAGTGGGGGACATTTGAACCGGCGATCGTCCCCTACCGTGGGTCTAGACTCCTGCAACTGGTTTCCTATGTCGCGTTATCGAAAGCACTATGAACAGACAGCAATATCTTCAGTCTCTTGTTGACCAGCCTCTTGTTGACCATGAAAGTTCCGATGACCCCGATTTCTGGTTTGTGGAATTTAGGGGGGGCGGTGGGTGGTGGGCTGTAGCGTCAGATTGTCGATGGTTTGGCGATGCTGGAGAGTATTTGGGGCGGAACTGGCAACAGGCAGAAAAAACGATTAAATACCTTTTTAGCTAATCCAATAAAAAAGCCCCTTTCGGGGCAAGACTCACGGATCCATGAGGCTAAAATACTTCTGGCAGGCGGGGCACTGAACCCTACGTTTCCCGCTGGCGGTTAGCCCGCCTACTCGGTGTTTAATATTCAGATTACTGCACACCTATCTAGTCCGTTCTTCGCTTACGATGATTGGAGTCCAGCGATTGACGCATTGCTTGAGTATATCTGGCTAGACGAGCGAGGGTTGATTACCCCAAATCCTTCTCCCAATGATTTGATTGCTGCCGATTTACCAATTGAAAAAGGGGAGTTAGGAGGAGAGTGGTACTGGAAAGTTTCTGCTCCTTGCTATCAAATTAGATCAGAGACTCAAGACCGCTTTCGTAAGCGATGGGACTATCAAGAATCATCGCTAAACTGGGGCAAACGCAAACCAAAATGGAGCACATCGGAAGGCGCGGAAAAATCTTATGACCTGCCGGTATTTTTGCGCCACACCAATCGCATTGATTGGTTTGCTGTGGGTGATCCCGATGCAGTCTTATCGCTCCTCCAGCAGTGTCCCGGTATTGGCAAAAAGCGATCGTATGGTTATGGACAAGTATCCCAATGGGAAGTTAAGACGATCGACGAAGATTGGCATCTGTGGCGGGACGGGGAGTTAATGCGTCCTATTCCCACTGATAGGATTATGGATGTCGGAAAAGGTTGTCCCCAAGGATTGTTTATTTTGCGGTGGGCATGGCGGCCACCGGGGTGGTTACATGCTAATCAAAGTATGTGCTTTATGCCGACAAGGACGGTGATCAGGAGTGATTAATTATGGCTCTGGAATGCCCGCACCTTGGTTGAAAAAGAAGGAAGAGCGGGCGATTAGGACAATTAACAAATGGTTAGAGTTGACTGACTCTAAAGTATATTGTTCTGTTAGTGGTGGCAAAGATTCTTTAGTAGCAGCAGACTTAATCTGCCGAGTGTTCCCTGATTGCCCTTTGGTGTGGGTAAATCAAGGGCACTTGGCAGAATGGGACGACTGTATAGAATTGCTTCATTTATGGAAAGAGCAAGGGCGAAATTTAGTAGAACTTTGCCCTCCATTAGGGCTTATTCAATTGTTCCGAAAATATGGAATGTCATTTGATGGAAGATTCACGGCTTTAGACAAAAAGCACTGTAAAGAATTGTTGTTAAAACCACTTGAAGAGTACCAGGAGATGAACGGTATCGAAGGCTATGCGTGGGGGCTTAGAAAAGAATCCAAAGGGAGATCGCTATTTATACGTTCACGGGGGGAACTGACTCAGCTAAAGAATGGTTTATTTTTGTGTACTCCAGTAGGCTTTTGGACAACTCAGGACATCTGGAGTTATATAGACAAATATAAACTACCCTATGCTGCCATTTACGATACGGAGGGTCGGGACAACTTTAGGAACGGGCCGCCAATAGATACAGCCTTAGCCAATTGGGGGAAACTTTCTGTTTTACGCTATCGCCACCCTCACATTTGGAACCAGATTACTGATCTTTTCCCTGAGTATGCCAACCATGTCTAATTGTTATCTTTGTGGAAAAAGAGAATCTAGCCAGCCACTGGCATTAAAGGACACTTTTACATCCCATTCAATTGCCAGATGTCCAGACTCAAAAAAACTTTGCGATCGTTGTGCTTGGGTCATCCCACTCCGCTGCTGGTACTTTAATCCTAATAAAAATGCGTGGGGAAAACTATTCTCAAGGAATTGGAGTTGGCTATTTCAAGGAGAAAAAGTTTTGTCCCCAACAATTGAAGGGAGCAGGGGGGACGGGAGAGACAGACTGCCGATCGTGTCTAATCTGCCAACACGGATGGAGATTAGAGACTGGTTATTAAACCCACCTGAACCACCGTTTACGATCGTTGTCGCGGAGTCGGGCCAAAAACATTTAGTTCCGTTTGCACAAGAAGCGTATAGCCGTGACTATTTCCCAGTTCTTTTTGAGATGGATACTGTATATATTTCGTCTCAATTTAGAGAAGTACTAGAATCATTTGAATCACTAATGGGGCTAGGCTTTGGCAAAACTGAAATCCTTACCGGTGAGTATCGCAGTGAGAACTTAAAAAACTGCCTGATTGAATGGGAGCCTATTGAGTCAGGGCTTCAAAAGATTCGGGGCAGCAGACTGTTTGAACTTATTGCCCATGTCGCACAAATGCCTAAGGACGAAATACCGGAACAACCAATTTTGTCAGGTGGTCAACTCCTCTTATTTTAGATGCAAGGCCAATAAAAAACCGCCCAAAGGTAGGCGGGTTTCAGGGGTGGTTAACATTTTTGGGGAGGGACGGTGTACAATATTAAAAATTATTGGAGCAACAAGCCATGAAAGTCAAAATCCGCAAGAACCAAGAGATTGCGACTACTTTTGATATTGATGTAGACGCAGATGACGATGTAGTAGATGTCCCTGGAGAGACCGTAGATCGGTGGCGGTCTGCTTGGAGTCTATGGAAAAACTCTCAAGAGGAAATGCTAAACATCCTTGCCGAGGGTGCTGTTTCCCAGCCATCCATTGAATTTGTGAAGCTTGCGACAGAGGAACAATTTACCAAGCATGACGCTTACGACAGGCTTTTGGAATATCTAAGCGAGAACTATAAAAAGCTTGACAGGACTGATATTCACGGGATTTATCTCCATGTCCGTGGAGTAGTGCGCTACGCCCGGATCAAAAATCCAGACGAATAATTTGCTTCTCCTGTGAGACGGGTTGACAATTTCTTGAGAGCGTGTAATATAGAGAAAACAAACACACCGCAAGGACACACGACCATGTTTATCGCTACTATCAAGTTTGACGGACAAGCAAAAAGAGTTACACCCAAGGCAATTACCAAGGCTAACTCCAACAGCAAAAAATTTCCCAAGGCTTGGTATTTTGAAACAGTAGATGCAGCACTAAAGAAAGCCGTTAAGCAAGCCCCACAGGGCAGCGTAATAGCAATCTCCAATATTGAAGGTGAATTGCTCCAAGTGGTTGGAGCATAACCAACGAAGCCACCCGAAAGGGTGGTTTTTTATTTTGAATCCTCTGCATCTATGATTTTTTGCGCCCTTTGAATCATTTGGCTTCTGCCAATTTTACGTGCTGCGACAGCAAAATCTTCGTTATTCATTTTGGCAATAGCCTTTTCAGGACTGTCACTCGCCGCCATAATTTGCCACCCAGAATTTTCATTCCCTTTTCTCGTATTCCTTTCTACAACATAATTCCCTTCTTTCTCCGCCCCAACAGATTTCAACTCTGTCTGAGTAGCCCGTCTTAGCCTATATTCAGACTGAATTGTTCTTTCTGTAGCATCGTTATAAGTGGCAGCACCAAAACCTATAGAAACCGCTTCACCGTTGTCTAGTTTTTTCTTCTGCGAGGCATAGGTAGGCATATTTGCCTTTTTCGGTTCAGTTTCCCCCTTCTTCGCGGCCCGTTCAGCTTTCTCCTTAGCGATCATCTCCGCGTCGGTCTTGGCGATTTTTGCCTTTTCCTCATCCGTGAGTTTCCTGCCGCTGGGTGCGATTTCAGGCTCCCCATCAGCGCCTAGAACGCCAGTCTTTCCACTTTTGAGAGCAGATGCGTGACCAGGGGGCAGGTATCCCACCCCACCCCGCCATCGGGAGCCGTTACCAACGAGTCCGACAAGGCATAGTAATTCGAATGGGAAGTACATGGTAATTACCTCTAAAAGAATTTATCCGGGATTTCAATAGTCTTTCCGATCTGACTTCCCGCCTCCCAGTTTCTCATATTGACAAACTGAACAGCACTTGTTGGGGTGCCGTGGCGGGCTTTGAAGGACTCAACCTGTCCTTTTGACTTTCCACCCTGAGTGCCCCATTTATTGCGATGTTCAGCCTGTCCTCCGTGGATGGTGAAGGGGCGGCCAGTCCTGGGGTTAATGCCCGTGGCCATCCATGCTTTATCTTTGCGGGTAGACGGTTCGATTTTGGCTTTAGCCATTAGGATACCTCCACAGTAATTAGAGTCGAGCCGGATGCCGTTGTAGCAATCATTCTAATGAACCTGAACGTGGAAGTATTGATAGTCCCATTCCACTCCTCCGTTGCTGCCAGCAGGGTAGGATCCACCGCATCATCGGTCATGATGAGGAAGTTTGTGGCCGTGGCATAATTAGCAGTTGTAGAGAGGATATTAACCCAAGCCCCATCGAGGCTATTGCGTCCTTGGACAGTGCAAGAAGACAGTGCTGTGGAGCCGATATTTTTGAGAAAAATCCGATAGGTTCCGGGGACGATATTGAGGCTGAACAATTCAGTATTAGCGGTTGTCACGCGGACATTCACCTTAGTGATTCGATTGAAATCACTGCCGAGGGCGCGGAGCATCGCATCATTCCAGTTAGCCATTTAAGGATGCCTCCCACGCAATAATATCGTCGATCGCATCTTCCCAGGACATTGCTTCGGGCTTGATAAAGCCAATCTTTTCAGCAGCATCCTTGAGCCCCCGCCATCCCTTTTCTAGGTACAGACCGTACCAATCAGGAATATCGGATACCGTTGGTTCATCAATTACGGTTAGTTGTTCCTCAGCCTCAATTACAGATTGTTCCCCAACCTCAATTACATCATCCCCAAACTTACGCATCGTTCGGGGGTCAAAATCTGACAGATTAATCCGCAATGGGATTGCTGGATTAGAGGGGTGACAGATTTCAATCGTGCCTAATCTTTTTCCCATTACGGATTACCTCTAAGCGAATATAATAGCGCCGCTGATGGCTAAAGAGCCATTGGGCAGAACGAGGACAAAGTATCGAGTCGCAGTGTGAGTCTCAGTGAGGTTCACATCAATAAGACCGTTCGCTTCACTGGTCAAGAATCCAGAAAGCCCTTCGGACAACTGTTGGTATAAACCATGGGTAGCAATAGCCAAGGTATCAACACCAGTGCCAATAGTTTGCCCAGCGGAATCAGTAGCCAGATAGAACCGAACCCCAGCAGCATGGGCTAAGTTATTGCCGTTTCCATCGGTCAATTGAATCGTAACCTTGATGACATTTGAAACCTCAGCACCGATCGTAAAAGTAGCACCGCCAACCGCACCATCAGCAACAGCCTCAGCCAATTTAAGGCGATATTCCTGATCAGAATTTACGGAATTGCGAGTGGGGAGGTCACCGCCATTGGCCATGACTAACCCCTCAAGTGCCGTAGTTAACCGTTCTTCGTAGTTTGTTACCGTTGCCATAATCTTTCCCAAAATAATTTAATAGGGGGGCATAGGCCCCCATGAATCTAACCGTAGCAAACACCAGCCAGGGCGGGACGAATCAACTCGAACCCATACAAAGCATCGACAGAGATTGCCACCTGTTTGTACAGAGAAATAATTTCAAGCCGGAACACCAAACCAGAGACAGGATCCTGAATGGTCTGTGCCGCAACCGTTTCCCCACGTCCGGGAATTGCACCGCTTAAAGCGTTCCGCAATTCGTTATCGGCCAAGGGGCGGGATGCAAAACCAAATGCAGATTTGTGGAAGAACAGGTTAGCCACATAGTCATTGGTTTCAAAGGTCAGCAGGTCACCATCAGCAACATCCTGATCCAGTGCCGGTTGAATACCGATCGTGGTCTCGTCAGCAGTTGGGGAGTTGGCGGTAACAGAAATCACGGTGTACTGCTGAGTGCTACCCGCGATCGTGAATTTGTCTCCAACAGATGGAGGGGTCACATCAGCACCAGCACCATTATCCAGAACGATGGAAGTGGCCCCGGTAACCGCAGCAGCATCAATTGCGTAGGTGCCGGTGGTTGCACCAGTGGAGTGGGTCAGGATGTTCTGATCTTCATGCCAGGTAAAGCCAACCCGCTTGACACCTTCAACGGTTCCATCAATCGCAATCTTGTCAGTCCCGGCCCGATTCACATTCATCAATTCAGGCAGACCGATGATGTTGGACGACGCAAATTCGTCAACCACAAAATAGCGATCTTCTTTGGGGCAATTGGCAGAGGAGAGGATCCGGTTTGCTTGTTGAGCCGCCTCAAAAGAGGATTGGAACGGGGTAGTCCCTGCCGTCCCGACAGTGTTGTAAGCGTACCGATACATCCGGGTCAGGATGTCGGTATCGACCTTATTGGCCAGGGCTTTCACGGCTTCATCCAGGGCGCGAGGCCAGATACCTTGTTGGACATCATAGATTTCTTTATCAGTGATTGGATAAGGGCATTCATGCCATTGATCCAGAGTGATAGTTTTTGCGGTTGAGGTAACGCTGTTGAACCCAGTAGACGGGAAAGTCACACCGGGGGTTACCGCACGAGTGGACAGAGGCTCAATATCATTGATTGTGATTGTGGAGCCATAGCCAGTACCCAGCATCGCGGATTCGTTCATAACGAGTTTGGGCATGATGCAATTCTGGCGCAGCACTTCCAGGGCACGGAAAGCCATTTGGGGTACTGCATTAGTTAAAACGTTTACGCCTGCCGTCATAGTTAGTCACCTAAAGGAAAGTTTGTGTAGCGATTTCCTTATGGCGTGGCCAATGCTCAACCCGTGGGGAAGGCTTCGGATCTTAGCAAAGTCTTTACTGTGTGCCAGCCGAGTCTCCTGGAGACAGACATACGCTAATAACGGCGTTGCTAGTGCCGCTGAATATAAGTTTACCAAATTGAATAGGAATTGTCATCAAAAAACCCCAGCGGTGAGCCGGGGTCACTATCCTATTCTCCGATTGCAATCTCCCCCTCTCGCAATCGTCGGGCCAATTCAGTCGGGGCAACGCCAATATTTTTAGTAATCGCTTCTTGCATATTCCGATAGACAGGAATAGTCCGCCCCCCAGCACGGCGGGAAATTACGGGAGTGCCGCCACCTTGAGATTGATTGAATGGGGTGAAAGCGCTTTGAGCCATGCGCCCAAAGCCATCTAGCTTCCCTTGACGCATGGCCATCAAAGCTTTGCTAGGGGAGAGGGGCATACCGTTGGCATCTAATACCGTATTGCCGTTGGCATCCCGAAATTCGGTAAAGTCCTGGGCTTCGTCAGACCAGTGAAAGTGATTCCCGTAGGAACGCCAAAAAGCAGTTTGTTCCGAGGGGAGCCCTTCAACCTGTTCAAAAAGTCGGGAGAATTTAATTTGTTGCCTGAGTTCCAATGCTTCTCGCATTGCTTGTTCTTGAGCCGCTCTCAATTGCTCCATTTCAGGATTCACGCGGGATAGGGCTGCCTGCTCACCCTCTTGTCGGTATTGGCGTTGCAATTCCTCCATCCGACGCTTAGCGTCAAAATCCTGGAGCAGTGCAGTCACACCTTTAGCAGGGTCACCGGGCTTGGTTTCGCCGCCACCCATCGTTTGCATTACTTTTTGCAACACCCCTTGATACTCAGCGGCTTCTTTTTGGTGCGCTTCAATCTGGACTTGCATATCCTTTAGTTGTTGCTCAAGCTGTGCATTCCGTTCCCGTTCCCGTGCCTTTTGCTCCTTAGCAGCGTTGAGGGCCGCCAGTACAGCAGCGGGGTTTTGTACCTCCTCTTGGGTTTCTGGGGACGGTACCTGTTGCTCTAAATTTTCTTCTGGCATATTTTCTAAAAGTTAGATTTCGTACCGATTTTAGCATTATGTTTTATGTTTAGAATAGCAATTTTTTAATAACTAAGAGTGAGCATCCTAGCAGAGGCAGCACGGAGGGAATTAGAGCGGCGGCGCAAGATGATGGCAAGGGGGCAAACTACCCGTTTTACCATCCCAGATTCGTTTGCAGATTTTACGGAGAGGTGTTGCGTAATCCGCTCTCAATCTAGGTTTGTGCCGTTTAAGCTGTTTCCGTACCAGATTGAATTAGGGCATCTCATGGACAGGTACAAGTTAATCCAGATATTCAAATCACGTCAGGTTGGGGTGTCTGAAACAGTCATTGCCCATACACTTTACAAAGCACTACAGCGGTCAGGGTTTGCGTCATTGATTTTCTCCATTGGACAAACCGAATCCACAGAACTCAATAAGCGGATGCGGATGATGCCGCGCAATGAGGCAATTCGATGGGAGAAAGACAATACCAGAGAACTTAAACCTGATGGCGGTGGGACGCTTTATTTCAGGCCATCCTCTACCAGCGCCGGGCGTGGTTTCCCATCGGTAACCAGGGTGATTTTTGACGAGGCGGGCTTTATTCCTAACCTACAAATGTTGATGGCAGCAGCGGCCCCTGCTCAGGAAATGGCGGGGGATTCCACAAACATGGTCACCGTTTCCACAATGCCGGAAACAGGCAGTGGGAGCTATTTCTGGCAGAGCTTTGTCGCTGGTCAATCTGTCTCCCTACTCCAGGAACGGATTGAGGAATGTAGACAGTCTGATAGCGGTTTCCTCTGGTGGGAGGATGATTATGGATCATGCAAGGTATTGATCCACCGGAAAGCAAACCCATACCTGTACTGTGGAGAGGGCTACGTCGAACGGATTGCCGCTGAACGGGGGATTACGATGGATCAGGCAGTCCGAGAATATGACCTTGGGCTCCCCCGTGGGGATGGTTCGCTGTTTGATCCAATCCTAGTTGAGCGTCAGGCGGTAGGAGACTGGAAACCGCCAATCCCAGGGCATCGGTACCTTGCCGGGATTGACCCGAACTTTGGTGGTTCTGACTATTTCGCGTTGACCATTTGGGATGTGACCCATACCCCTTATTCCCTGGTCGCTCAGTACCATGAGAGTAAGCAGACCGTGGAACGATCGCAGGTGAAGAGCCTGGACTTATTGCGACAGTACAAACCAGTGATAATCGGGGTGGAGAAAAATAGCGGTGGTCAAATTGTTTTGGAACGGATGCAAAAATTGGCACCAGACCTGAGATTTGAGGCGGTGGTCACGTCCCGACAATCAAAATGGCAGAACACGGATAGATTGGCCATAGGGATTGAGCAAGGTGAGATAATTTACCCTCCAAACTGGGCGGGGATTGATGAACTTAAAAATTTTAACGCCATCAAACGGGAAGCTTCGGCAGGACATGACGACTTGGTAATGAGTGCTGCGATCGCGTTCGCTTGGCTCCATGCAGCATTCCCACAGGCAAGTGCTTGGGGTCGGTGTGTGGCGTACTGAGGCAATAAAAAAGCCCCTTTCGGGGCGTTGGGATTAGCAATTGTTTATTCCCAAAACTCTTCAGCTATATCTGAAGCAACTTGTTTCCAGATCTCAGAGATTTCCTCAAATTCTTCATCAGTGCATTCCCCTTCGATGTAGTCTCTGTCTAGCTCTTTGCTTCCCCACCAGCGACCGAAAGCGATCGTCACATAGGGGCACTCTTTTTCAAACCGTTTCTTAAATTCCGCTGTTGCGGCCAAACAATTCTCGTCTGTCCCAAAGTATGGGGTATCAATAGTCAGTGAATCGAAAAATTTTCTAGCCATGGTGTTGTCCTCTCGGTGTTGTGTTGTTTTTTAACCTGTCTCTATATTACACGCTTTCAGAAAACTGTCAACCCCTGTAGGAAAATAAATAGGCTAAAATAGAGTGAAGCCCAGCGGTACTGCAAATACCCTGGGCACGGTCAACCTGTATCGGAGGTCAACATGACTATTAAAGCAGAAATTACACAAGTTCAGATCGGCCCGTTAAGTCTCGAAGGGCTGATGTCCGAGAATGGGGATTTTGGGGTTGCCGTTCCCCAGTATGCCGACCTTTTTGACGTATCCCGGAACACTGCGTCTAGGGACATCAAACGCTTACTAGACAAGGGTTCCAAGACATCCATTGAGCTACGGAAATGGAAGACTCCATTTAACAGAACAGATGTTAACGTCATCCCATTAGAAAACTGGTCTAGTCTGGTCTTTGAACTGGCCTTATCAGGGAATCCCAAAGCGATCGAGTTAAGCAGACTGCTCCAAGGACTATCCTGGCATCAACTCTTTGCCGATGCTTTTGGGATTAAGTTTGAGAAAGAGGATCGCCAAAAGTGGTTAGTAACCCGGATGTCTACTAAGCATGATTTCCGCCCGTTGACCGATATGCTTCAGCATCATGGTTTTACTGAAAGTAAGGAGTATGCCCGATTTGTCTGGGCTTTTCAGGCAAAACTAGGAATTGAGTCGGGAACCCGTGACGAAATCCCAATCGAGAAGTTAGTGGCACTGCAAGGCGCTCAAGTGAAGCTAACTACTTTAATGGAGTGTGGCTTTAACCCCTGGCAGGCATTGTCAAAACTTTAGGTCACTCTCGTCCGTGCCATCCCCAAGCTGCTGAGGTTACCGTCAGGGTCGAGGTATTTCCTAATCCTGGCGGCGATTTCCTGTAGCCGGCCATAGTAGGTATCCTGGAGCGTGTTTGAGTAGGAAACCGAGTATTCCCCTGCCACCGATACCGATCGCTGCCCTTGGATCGCCTGAGAGGTCTTGTAGGCAGTAGACAAGGTTTCATACTCAGTCATATCGGCCAGCGTCAGGGCTACCGTATTCACACCCTCATCGGTATCGTAGTCCTCCTGCTCCTCCATCAATTCATTTAGCAGGGAGTTCGGGCTGTACTGGTAGCGATCGAGCTTGAGGATTTTGATTAGTCTGTTTTGGTCAGTCGGCAAAGAGTATTTAGTGCCCATGAGGAACATCCTTTTTTCCCTGATTGTAACCCATAAAAAAAGCCCCTTTTGGGGCTGGTTAATTAATAAGAGGCAATCCACCGATCGCCTACCAACTTAAACGGATGTCCATTTAGGAAGCGAGAGACATCATCGCCGCTCAGTCGCTTTTTTGCGACGGACTCAATCAGTCCTAAAGCAGCAGTCCCGGACAAAGCCTTGATTGAAAAATACGATGTACCGTCAAGCCTCCCGGTATTAACCGCATGGGCAATCCCATAAACTGCATCCGACAGCGCGGAATCGGGATAATATTCACTTTCCGACTTGGCATCCCAGACTGGGCCAAGCTCGGTATATTTGATGAATCTATCGACTATTGAAAATAGTCCATCATTTTTGCTAATCCGCTTCACGCGAATTGCTTGTCTAACCTGGGTTTTAATATTGAGTGTGTCCATTGGTGGCTCCGGGGTAGGTGGTTGTGTCATGTCTTAAGTATAAGATAAAGGTGTGGTAATTGCAATAGGGTAAGCAAATTATTTTTGAGTAAAATAAAAAACGATCGTCCCGTGTGGAGACGATCGCTTTTTCTGTGATTAATCTTCTTCTGCTTCTACTAAGAAAAAGATTCCTAGATCTCTAAGTGCCTTCTCAATTGCGGAGGCTTGGCTGTAAACGATTCCGCTTGCATTATCGTATCCGAAATAAACACGCTTGTTGATCGTCCTGTATCCCATTTCTGCTAAAACTTTCATGGCCGCTGCTGCACTTTTTTTATGGCTTGCCTTTAGTGCTTTAGCCTCTTCGTTTGTAATTTTGAAAATGTCAACATCAGGCATCCCGACTTCTAGGTAAACTCTACAGCAGCAGATATGGCAGTCAATATGGTGATAATTGTTAAGTGCGTTTGTGATTTGGTCTTTCATTTGAGCTTTGGTGGTTTTGGTAGCAGCAGTCATGGTCTTTGGTCTCCGTTTGGTGGTTTGGTTTGTTTCCATGTCTTAAGTATAAGATAAAGGTGTGGTAAATGCAATAGGGTAGGCAAAATATTTTTGAGCAAAATAAAAAGCGATCGTTCCGTGTGGAGACGATCGCTTTTTTTAGGGAATAGGGATCGGGATGTTACCATCCTAGCTGTTTGTCCCTCTCATACCTGTATTGCCTAGCCTCTATCTCATATTCTCGAATACGATCCCTAAAACTGCGATCGTATTCAGCGGACACCCTCGGTAATTGAGTTTCATATACTGACTGGAGTTTCTCGTGTAGTTTGTCAGCATGAAATGCGTTAACCCATCGACTCCACTTAAGTTCGAGTCGAAAGACTCTTTGTTTTATCTTGAACCTTAATTTATCAAATTCGCTAGGGCATCCTTGAAAATTTTCTAGGTGTTTAATTTGTCTTAAGGTTTCTCTCTCCCAATTAATGAGAGTTTTTGCTTCCTTGCAAGTCGGCGGCCAACTGTCATAGGGGCCGGGAGTTACTTCTAACGTTTTTGTTCCTGGAATTTGACGTTTCATGGTCTTTGGTCTCCGTTTGGTGGTTTGGTTTGTTTCCATGTCTTAAGTATAAGATAAAGGTGTGGTAAATGCAATAGGGTAGGCAAAATATTTTTGAGCAAAATAAAAAGCGATCGTCTCCACACGAGACGATCGCTTAAGGGATAAGCTTAGACAGATAAATCCGTCATTCTTCGGGCGGCTGCTGAACAATTTGATCGATCTTGTTCCTGAGTCGCCATTTTCTTTGGTATTCCCTGTTGGCAGCTTTTGGATCGCTTCTGTTAGGAGTTTTGGGTCTGCCGTTACTGATTGGACGTGGTGTCCAGACTTTTCTGCAATCGTAGCACCGGAATCGCTGGGATCCGCTCCGGGTTAGGGAGTGTTGATGACATCGATCGCTTCCGCATTTAGGGCACCACATATTGAGTTTTTCCATTGGTGGCTCCGGGGTAGGTGGTTGTGCCCCCTTTCGGGGCTGGTTGCTTAGTAGCGATTCATCAGCATCATTATTGCGCTCCTGAGCGTCAGGGCGAAAACACCCCGATCATAGTTTTCCGCGTATGAGTATTCCGGGTCATACTTGAAGGCCCGCACGTAGTCCGTGCAGCCCTGGTCGTTCACGTTGAAAACCAGAGCTTCTTTTCCATTGCGGGCTTCATACTTGGTTCCATTGACTCCGGTAGAGATTACGGTGGGAGTAATTCCTTCTTTTTTTAAGGCTGCGAATAAAGACTTGGCTAACATGATGTGCCTCCCGGCGTTGTGGTTGTGTCCTGTCTTTATATTAATACTACGCTAAAAAGTTGTCAAGGTATGTCAGGAAAATAATTATTCCCGTAAAATCAGCGTATGGAATTTGGATTCAGTAAGAACAGCGGCAGGTACACGAACCTAGAAACGGGTCGGTTTGTCCCCAGGGATTTGATATTTGGGGAGTTAAATGCTGACGTGCAGCGGTTCACCGTCCGGGCTGACAGATTGGCCAAACAACTCACCGATGGCAAAATCAGCACCACCACGTTTAGCCGATTGCTCAGGGAAGAATTAAAGCCATTGCTCACCCGTAGTTCTGCGTTGGGTGCTGGGGGGATGTCCCAACTGGAGGGGAAACAACTATCTCAATTGGGTAATGGTGCCAGAAAAACTTACTCCTCACTCAAATATTTAACAGACCAAATCAAGCGCGGGGAACTAACGCCTGGACAGATAGCAGAGCGGGCTAGGAGGCTCGGTAGCAACGCCTATAGTGCATTCCATAGGGCAGAGCAGTTAAGCCGCGTTGAGGGCGGTTTCCTGTTGGGGTGGAGGCGATTGGCCAATGCCCCCCGCCATTGTCCAGACTGCCCAGGGCTACAAACTCAGGGGTATGTCCCCATCGACCAGGTTATTCCGATTGGGGATAGTTGCGTTTGCGGTGGCCGTTGCAAATGCTCCATCACTTACAAGAAAGCGACTCCACGGGAGATGGCTGAATTTTCCCTAGGGTCGCTGACGGATAGGGTGCTGAGTAATCAAATTGAAGCGATGCAGGATGACAGAGGGTATGAGGGATTGAAACCCATAAAGCAATAAAAAACCCCGGTGGGGTCTGTGGGATGGGGCGGGGTGGTTTACTTGGTTCCGTACTTGTCCGCGTACTTGTCGAGTATCCAGGCAGCCTCTAGGGTGCTGCGGTTCCAGTCGATTAACGTGGATTCAGGGGTCTCCAATGATTCCCAATATTCTTGGAACCGTTGCGCCTCACGCTTCCCTTCTTCCGTTTCCAGATGGCGCTTGATTGCAGCAGCTTGTCCAATGGTCGTTCCGGTGATGGGGTTGCGGCTGGGTTGGATGTTGTTAGCAGTCATGGTTGCGTGTCCTGGGCGTTGCCCTCTTTGGTATATACACAGTATGCACATTTTCCGAAAAATTGTCAACCCCTAGAGCAAAAGAATTTTCTAGGGGACTCAAAGCCTTTATGGACTACGTGAGGATCTTGTTTGCTTTTTCTATTGCCGCTGCCTCTGATTCAGCCCATACGCTGACCCGGCGAAAGCCATGTAACAAGATGGGCTCTTCTGTGGTAGGCATTAACAGCGAGGGGATAGGGACGGCTTTAATCCCATCTGGCATATCCGCCACAATCCAACCACGTTGACCATCAGGCTTTGTGGGGATAGACGGGTCAATGACAGATTCGACAATGAAGGCATCCCAGTGTTCCTCTTGAAACGCTGGCAATGCTAATTCCGCTTTCTCCCTGGTAGAGAAAATCGCAAGTGTGATCGAGTAGTCTTCCCCATCTCGCTCAATTGAGGTTTGGATTAAAAAGCAGTTTGACATAGCTAAAGTTGCTCCAGATTTTTATATTAATATACCCTATTCCCCTCTCTTACTAGGGGAATTCTTATTGCCCTCTTCTTCCTCTTCCTCTTCCCTCTCTTCCTCTTCTTCCTCTTGCTCAGGCACTTGAGCAGGTGCCTTACCCTCCATCAATGCCCGCACCTGATCGCTGAGGTCTTCATCCTTGATAGCCCCATTGCGGTACATGATCTTGAGTGCTGTTGCAGCATCAACCAGACCATTCAGGAACAGTTGCATGATGGTCTGAATCTGCTGCGGTTGCATGGGCACGAGCAGCGCTTCTGTATTAATTTTGATACCGCCCGCATAGTCGGGATAGTTGTAGCTCGGTTCCTCAAAAACTTTCCACCATTTAATAATCTCCTCGGCAGTGTTTTCTACCCGATTGGCCATATCAATCAGCAGGGTTTCAGCCTGGGCACTATCGAGCATGGCTTCTGTTGCAGTGCGGGCAATGTCCCCCCCACTCAGGAATCGTTGCCCTAGCCGTGCCATTTGTTCTAATTGCCCTGATAGTACCTGAGCAGAAATCGTTAGGGCATTGCCGGATGGTTCAAGGAAGGATACATGGGAACCACCGGGCATATCCAGTACAGAATTAATCCCTAAAAACAAATCCTGACGTTCCTCAGGTACAGGCATATTCGGTGCCCATGTCCGCACGGGTGTCGGCCCGTTCACTACGGTTAGAATCGTTTGGAACTCCGATAGGGCGTTGAAATGGGTAATGTTCAACCGTGCCAAACTAAACAACAATGGCAGCGGTGGATCACCTGGAGGGTTGCCGTTGAAATCGTGCCAAACACAGGGGATTTCCTCTAATTGTTTCCCGTTAGCCCCCTTGATCTGCACTTCAGAACCCATCTGTGTCGGAGTACCGTCCTCAATCTTCCAGAGGATAGTCCGACAGGGGCGGTGTTTGTATTCAAGGTAATATTCAACATCTTCTAGGATTCCATTGTCGTTAAGTTCTGCTACTTCATACCGTCCGCAAAAACTTTCGATAAATGTTTGCCCACCCTCATTAATCGTTACAATCCCTCTCTGGAATGAATTGTCACCAGCTTTGTAGAAAATCTCATCCAAATTCCAAACCCGTAGGAAAGGACGCTTCTCGGCATCCCAAACATCGACAACAACCATCACCGCGCCAAGGCATAAAGCCATTTGATTTAACGTGGACAAAACGGACTTAAAATCGTTTCCATTCAAGTCAATGTTTGATGCAATCCGTCCCTCTGGGATTGCTTTATTGGATTCAGTAATAGTCTTTGGCGTTTCATGGGGCTCCTGGGTAAAACTAAATTTCCCCAACAGCGCAGCGTAGGATCGCAATGCAAGGCTGTAATGGTTATCTAGGTATGCCGCCCTTACTCGATTGGAGTAGGCATCTTCTGGCTCACTAGGGCGCTGGATTAAATTGCGGCGCTTCATGTCCAGAGTAGCCATTTCCTCGAACAAATCCCGGCAGGGTTGCCAGACTTCTGCGTGTAAAGTTCTCCAATCAAGCATAGGATTCCAGATATAGGACACCCCTGATTCTACCAATAAAAACTAAAAAGCCCCTCTTTGTGGGAGGGGTTTTAGGGTGTTGCTATCGCTAGAGATTGTCCTTTCTGTCTGCGGTTGTTTTAAGTTGTTGTCTCAACTGAACAGTTGTTACGCCACTTCGAGCGGGTGTACTTGTTGGTATCCTGGTAACACTCCTTATCCAGGGCTTCATCAGTTACGTCAGGCTAGACTCCTCGCCTCCCCCTCCCTTGTTATCGTTCGCGGGGTACCTGCTTTCGTGTGTTCTCGTAACCTCCACATTCATTAATGTACACGACCCCTAAGAAGCTGTCAACCCCCTAAACAAAAGAATTTTCCAGCAGTGCTTAAAACCTTGCTGTATAAGGGTTACAGAGAAATCTTCTCCCATTCCTCCCTTAGCCGTCTTTCAAAAATTGTATGCAGGGGGCTATCGGGATTGAATTTAAGCGTAATGGGATCCTGCTTCAAAATATTGTCTTTGTTCCGCCAGCGTTCTGTCCCTTTCAGGGCAATCGATCGGGCTACCAGATAAGCCGGGATACCCGCTGCTGTTGCCCATGCTTCTAATGAACTCCCTTCCCCAAATGGTGGGAATTTGCCGGGGGCTCTACCACGGATACGGAACTCAGCCGCCTCAGCAGTATTCACAACTGTCCCCAATACTTCAGGGATAACGCCTCTCACTTTCCGGGCCGGCTTGATGTCCCAGCTACCTGCTAGGCTTTGCCCCGATGGTGATACTCCACGGGGAGAGTTTTGTTGTAAGTAGTCCGCAAGTTCTAGCAGAGCGGTATCATAGGCATACTTGAATTGTGCCCTGATCTCTTCCTCTAAAGGTGCCTTCTGTTTTAGCGAAATTTCAAGCATAATAGTATCAATAAAGTTCCCTCCCATTATGCCATGGCCGACTTTGAAATTAATCTGACCGCCAAGGGTGCCAAAGAAGTAAACCTCCAAATCGAGAAGATGACAGTGGGGCTATCCAAAATCATCAAGGAAGTTTCTGACCTTGGCATTAAACTGGGTGTGGCTTCTACCAGCACAGGGGATTTTGCTGAGACGGCGGGCACTACATCTGAGGCGACGGAAGACTTAGTAGAGTCTTCCGAAAAGTTGCGAACGGCCGTTTCAGAGGTTGCGGTTTCTGTTGACAAAGCTTCTGAAAGTTATCAAGAGATTACTAAGAGTGTTGAAGGTGCAAAATTAGAATTTACTGAAATCTCCGATAGCGCTGATGATTTAACAGGATCACTAACAAAGGTATCTAATAGTTCTGAGAACGCTGGCGAGTCTTTAGGTTCAATTGGTGACAATGCAGATGAAGTCGCTGAGGGGATGGTTCTAATTGCAGAACAATCTATCGCGGCATTTGAAATAATCTCTGAAGTGGCAGCATCAGCGATCGAAGCCTTCTCGACTTTCAATCAGGCAATGATCTCCACATCTGCCATTGGTGACTTCACCAGGGATGAGATGGGCAAGCTAACCGAGAAAGTAATTGAGTTAGGGATTGCGACTTCAGCGACCCCCCTTGATATTGCAGATTTAACCACAGAATTAGCCCGTGCTGGTTATGCAGCGAATGAACAGATAGGCGCACTAGAAGGGATTATTAGGGCATCTGAAGCATCAGGGGAAAGCCTGAGTGATACTGGTGCCATCATTGGACAAGTAATCAAAACGTTTGGATTAAGTGCATCAGAATCAATCACAGTTGCTGACTCATTGGTAGCCGCTGCTAACTCTACCAGCGCTTCTATTGTGTCATTAGGAGAAGGCTTTACCTACGTTGGTAGTCAGGCAGTTCTAACAAATCAATCGGTTAATGAAATTGTGACAGGTTTGGCATTACTGTCTGACGTGGGTTTAGCAGGGAGTGTAGGCGGCACGGCACTGGCTGAAGCATTGCGGCGGTTATCGCTGGCAAGTGCTGGGACAAATACTGAATTTAATAACTTGATTCGCGGTCAAGAAAAAATGTCTGGCGCGTTCTCCGCGTTGGGCGCATCTATCCGTGATTCAAATGGGCAATTGCTTCCACTATCTCAAATTCTGCCCATTATTAAACAACAGCTTGACAAACTAGAAAGTCAAGAAGACAAAGAAATTATTGCTAATGCATTATTTGGGGTTCAGGGGGGGCGTGGATTTCTTGCATTGATGGAAAAAGTTGGGGGAAGTTTTGAAAAAGTTAATGCAGCGATCGTCAATTCTGAGGGTGTCGCCAAACAGACAGGGGAGGTAATGCTCAATAGTTTAGGCGGCTCATTCAAGCTTCTGAATAGTTCAATTGATACCCTAAATATCGAGATAGGTGCATTTGCTGGTGAGGTATTGAGACCACTGATAGAGGCGGCAACGGGTGTAATCAATGGGTTTTTGAATCTCCCGCCAGTGGTACAGAAAACTGTATTTTCAATTGGAGCGCTTACCACTGCTGTCGTTGGAGCGGTGTTAGTAATGTCGGCTTATGAGGCATTACAAATCAAAGCAACCGTTCAAGCCATTGCATCCGCTGCGGCCAAGCTCAAGGAGACTGCTGCTAACTTTTTGTTAGGGAAGAGTTTGGATACCGTAGCCGCTTCCGCGTTGAACTCTTCAAGGGCATTACTCTCGTTAGATGTGGGATTCGCAAAAGCAGCAAGATCGGGAACAGCGGCCAGTGCATCTATTGCAGGGGCAGGGGTAGCAGCGGCGGGATCCGCCGGGGCGTTAGCAACATTAGGGACTGCCATCAAATCGTTCACAACCTTGATTGGTGCTGGCTTGACAGCATTGGCTCCATTTGTGGCAGCAGCAGCAGCTTGGGGATTAGTAGTTAAGACATGGGGATCAATAAGAGAGCCAGCAAAAAACGCCCAGGGTGCTATTGATGAATTAAATGTTGCCCTAGAGGGATACAACACATCAACTGGGCAGTCTGTTCAATTGACTGAGCAAACAAAAGGAGTATTTGGTAAATTAAAAGATGCCGTTAGAGGGGCAACAAACGACATTGAAATATTCCTTTTTAACTTTAAGTTACTCCCCGGAGTGTCTAGTGCTAATGAATCTGCACTAAGTGGGTTAGCGATTAAACTTGGCGATATGCAAGCCTCTCTTAATGGGGTAGCGAGTGAGTTCAATAATTACCGAATTGCAAATAAATTATCGACGGAGGAAGCTCAGGCTTTAATCCCTGTATTAGAAGCGGCAAAAGCCGCCACATCAGTATTGCAACAGGAAGCGGCAAAGCTTAGTGACAATGAAGATCAGTTAGTAGCATTACAGGCGCAACAGCAAGAATTGTCTGGAATGATTGACCAATTAAAAGCCGCCGCCCCTGCTCAAGAAGAATTTGGCAAGAAGTCTCTTGATGCTGCCAGTGCCGCTGCAGATGCCGCCAAAAAAATCAAAGAAGCTTATGCTGCTATTGGTTCCAACCTGGAATCAAATCTACGTGAATTAGATCTTCAAATTACCCAAGCATTAACCGATGCAAACAATGATATTCTGCTAAATGCTGAAGAGCGGGAAACTGCAATTACTAACATTGAATCCCAAGGGCTTACAGATAGATTGAAGCTGTTAGAACAATCATTACAGCAACGTCAAGCAATAAGTGGAATTGATAAAGAAACCCAACAGGAAAACGCAGAAGAGATAAAAGCATTAGAGGAAGAGATTGCTACCACCAAATTAGAGATTGCCCAAGAGTCAGCAGCAGCAAGGGAAGAGGCGGAGGCTGAATTTCTTGAGAGACAAAAGGAACGAATTGAGACCGAGAAGGCACTCCGACAGGCTGCTTATGATGAAGAGGTACGACAAATTGAGGACTTAAAAAACCAAGCTGAACTAGCAGCACAAGCCCGCATTGATGCCCAAAATGCCGTTCTGGAATCACTCGATGACCAGTCAGATGCAATCAAAAATCAAATTACCCTGCTTGGGCTTCAAGCCGAAAGACAGGATATTCTTGCAGCGCGTCGGATGTCTCAGTTTGACAACGAGGTGGAATCACTGCAAACCGCTAAAGAATTACTTCAGAGGCTTAATGATTCTGAAACCAGTATTAACGAAAAGAGGGCAATACGGGAGAAACTTCAAAGAGAAGGTATTGGATTAACGACAACAGAAGCAGAAATTAATGAGGCAATTCGGCAAAAAGAATCGGATAGGAGAGATGAAGAATTTAGAGCATTGCTTAGGAAGCAAGAGCAAGAACAAATAAGTTTGACATTATCTCAAGAACAAGAGCGCATAGACTTGCGCCGTCAATTGGCTCAGGCAGAAATAGCAAAGATTGAGGCCGAAGCGTTAGTTGTTCAAACACTATTAACGATAAAAGCTCAAGAAAGATTAATCGCTTTCAAAGAATTAGAACTTGCCGCAAAACGGGCCGAGGGGGCTTCACAGTCCGAACTAATTTCTTTGCAAGGGCAAATTGAGGCAGAGAAAGCTAACCTTGAATTAAAACAAGCTGAGTTACCATTAGCAGAGCGATCGTTAGATATAGCTAACCAACAGATAGCAGACATTCAAGATGCCCAAACTGAATTAGAAGGAATATTTAAGGCACAACAGTCCAACCTTAAGCTCCAACAGGATGTAGCCAGAGAACAGGCACGGCAATTAGACAGAAGAGAGGACGAATCCGATCGTTTTGAAAGAGCGCAGGAAGGGATTACGGCTAATGATATACAAAGGGGGCGGGCATTAGCTAGATCATTAGCTAGATCTACTGGTAGCACACCCAGAAAGGTCATTCCTGGGGGCCAAAAGTCTGTGCCAATTGCTCAACAAATGGATGTGTCAAGCTTTAAGTTAGTAGACGCTTTGGATACGCTGACACA